>ERZ1673753.70-NODE-70-length-144537-cov-169.648724_pt1 | contig 144537 bp, 128 predicted proteins | sample MGYA00580201_ERZ1673753 | MGnify/ENA primary metagenome ERZ1673753 (study PRJEB41218, sample SAMN15661747) | gut metagenome | host: Homo sapiens | place: Canada: London | collected 2015-08-20/2019-03-30 | study: EMG produced TPA metagenomics assembly of... | reverse complement strand
TGATAACATGTAAACCATGTGCTTGCACAAAGTGTAAACCATGTTACTCTTGACAAATTGCCCTTTTCAGGACATCTGTCGATTTCGTCATCGATGCCAAGGATTTTTCTTGTAAGATACCCTGCAGGAAGCGACCTTCTTCCGTCAAACGCTTCCTTTCTAATGCCTAAGATAAATACACGCTCGCGGACTTGAGGCACACCAAAGTTATGGGGAGACTCAATAATCGGTTCTTCGGTTATAATGAATCCTTGATCTTTAAGTTCGTTGCAAACGATTTCCCAGTTGTCTTTTTTATCTGCAAGATTACGAACATTTTCGAGGACCACGTACTTGCATTCTGAATGTTCTTTTAAAATGTCTATAATACGATAGAACAACTGGCCTCTTTCATCTTTTTCGCCGTTTTCTTTTTCAACTACTGTGAAACCGTTTTGATTTCCAGCCTTCGAAAAGGTCTGACAAGGGAAGCCGCCACACAACACTTCAAACTCTGGAATAACATTTTCCTTAATGGCTTTGTTAATGTCTCCATATATGACAAATTCATCGTTTGGAGCGAAGTTTTTCTTATATACTTCTCGACACTGTTCATTTATGTCGCTTGCAAATACACATTTACCACCAAGCGGAGTCATTGCCTGATGGAAACCTCCAATGCCGCAGAACAAATCTATAAATCTAAAGTTATAGGGTTTCATAACACACCTCATCCATTTTACAAGATTAATTATAAATTATTCGCTGTCCTATAAAACGGACTTTACTGTTTTTCGGGTATTATTTCCAATATATCATCCATCTTACACTCAAGTGCAGTACAGATCTTTACGAGCACATCACTGGAGACTACTGCGCCGTCTTTGCCCATTTTTGTAATGGTAGCGATGCTGATGCCGGCTTTTTCTGCAAGTTCTTTCTTTTTCATATCACGGTCGATCAGAAGCTTGAACAATTTTTTATAGCTTGCGGCCATTGTATTACACCTCATAAATAGTTATAGTTAGTACATTGTATCATTGAAAATCATTATACCACACTCTACGCCAAACATCAACAGTTTTCGGCAGAAAAATACTGCGATTTCAGCATTTATCAACTTTTTGTTGCAAGTTTTAATTTCCTCCTTGCTTTTTCGTAATTCCCTTATCTTTGTCTACTGCGGTGCAAATTTTGACTGCAATTATTTTTATAAATACAGATGCTTGAGTTGCCGCATAAACAAAAATCGCTTCCAAGAATTGATCTTGGGAGCAATTTTTCACACAGAGTTTATTTATCAATCTTATTCATTCCGGCGGCGTTCTTCTTCGGCTTCCTCCTCTTCACGGCGATACTCACTGTCGTCCCAGTTATACACATATTCGCCTTGGTCGATGCTGAAACCGTCTCTTTCGATATTTTCATATTCGCCGGAATCATAGTTGAAACAATACTTCGACATACGATCCTCCCCTTTACAGCTTGATGATCTCGTAATCCGTGCGTGTGCTCTTTATGCGATCTGCGCGAAACAGCTGGCTGTTTGTTTTCCAATGCGGGAATTTATCCGCTTTTTCTGCATTGGTATCACGATGGCAAATGACGATATTTCCTGCAACATCACTGCCGCCGAGCGACAGCGGACGGATGTGGTCAAGTGTCGGATGATAGGCGCTGTGCGGATCTCCACAGGCGGACTTCCGCATTTCGCGACCGGCATAGTCGAAAACGGTTTCACGGTTCCCGAAAACCTTGTTCCATACTTTGACCGTTTTGTACTTTGACATTTTGATGCCTCCTTTATAAGTGATATACACATTATCTCACATAAAAGAGGAGCGCACTATGAACCGTCGGTTCAAAAAACAGCATCCCTGTGGGCCTGTTCACCCGTAGGGACGCTGTTTTTTTAAAAGACTCTCGGCAATTTTTTGAAACAGCAAAAGTCTTTTGGCCGACGGCGTTCTTTGGCCGGAGCAATAATAGGCGACCGAGCGGGGCGTAACACCTAAACGCGTCGCCCACTCTTCCTGCGAAAGACCCGATTTGTCCACTATGCTCCAAAAATAGTCTGCCATCTCATAATCGATTTTCCGATTACCCATATTCGCAAACCTCCTTTGCATAGACAACGCAATGCTCCGAAGGTTTTTTAAATATGTAATATCAGTATAGCCTATTTCCTGAAAAAATCAATAGGGAAAAATCAATTTGCAGGAATATCGCTTTTCGATAATTCTGTAAAGTTGTGTATAATCTACTCGCGGCGTATACGGCGGATCGTTAAGCAGTTTATACTTGATTATACTGCCGAATGCACTGTCGAGTGAGGAAAAGCCCAGATATTCGTTGATCCCGTCCATAAAAAGCGCATTACAATACTGTATTTCATCGGAAGTCAGTTTCTTTATATCATAAATGTATTGATCGTTTTCCGAATAAACGCCGCTGTTTTGTTCACCTTTCGTTGCCTCATAATAATTGTGGTTTGGCTCAAAAAGACTTTCGTTGGGGATCACCGTCAGCTCCGTCAAAGGCACACACGACAACCCGGATTTCATTCCTGCATATCTGAATTTATAGAAAGGATTGATGAGCACGATCATTCTCTTAGCCGAAATCGGAAACATCATGAAGTTTTCATTGAAATGTCTGAGCGAATTTATTAAACTTGCAATTACATCTTTTTCTTCATCGTTTGTCGTGCGGTTTAATATGTCTGTCAGCCACGAGAGCTTTTTATCATTATGTCTTGTGATGCCGCCCCAGCCTTTTTCGTTTTCCGATGTCATACCGATATCGGTAATGACAAATTTATCCCCGCTTTCCGGCGCATCCCAGAAGGCAATATATCCGCTGTTAACAATGCTTGCCCAACGGTATGCCGGATAGGTTTTATTGGGATTTTGCAGAATAGATGCAGGTGTACCGTCGGAATCCAAAACAGTATTAACGGTCCGCATCCAATATTCATACGGCGTTTCGCCTTCGACACGGCGTTCTTTAAAGTCGGGAGCAAAAGAATTCTTCATTTGCCGTTCCGTTTTCAGCCATTCTTCATTTTGCATAGTCCGCAATTCTGAAACAAGCAGAAATTTTTTGACCTGTAATAGCTGCATACGGTTCAGAGAAACCGTATGGTCGGCTTTTAGCAGTATATTGGCAAGCAGGTTGCCGAATTGCGATTCGACTTTTGTATTCAGTGCTCTTTCAGTGTTGTGGTCATAAAGAGCGTTTTGCGCAAAGGCATGCTCGGGGGCAATATTCTCGCACAGCTCGCCGGTTTTTATGTTGTATGTACAAAGCCTATTACTGAATTTCCGCAAAACCAGCCGCGGAACATAATGACTGGAAAAACTGCCGTTTGGCATAAACTTCCCTCCAAAATGGTTTCATTGATAATATAATACACCATATTTGGTTGCTGCGCAACCGGCGGCTAATAGTCTGCACAAAATTAACTTGAACAGGCTGTCATTCAGAGTTATAATAACCGTATAAAAAGCAATCGCCTCTCGCGTGATAACGAGAGGCGTGTATTGCGTATTATTGTGCAGAAATCCCTGTTGACCACATAACAGACCACCTACCGTTTCGGAGCACTCGGAAACAGTGGAGATAAGAGTGCCGAAGAGCGCGGTTTTCCAGGCGGAAAGGGGCGGAAAAAGCTATTTTTAGCGGAAATTGCCTTCATAGGTCCGTTTGGGAGCAGGATGCCGCAGGTTCGAGTCCTGTCACCTCGACCATAACAGGACACCGATTTTGATACAATGCGTATCTTGATCGGTGTCCATTTTCTTTATCCGAAAGTCCTTGTTTAGTGGGATTTATCGATACAATTTAATGAAAGAAGGCTCTGCGATGACTAAAAAACGGTCACGGCAGAGCCTTTTCTATTTTTTACCTTTATACTATTTAACGAAAGGTCGTGAGGGTGTGCATTTTCGGCAAGGGGGTGTGCACTTTTTAATTATTCCTAAAATTAACAATAAGCCGCAGAAAGCCGACCTTTGACCTGTAATAAGCAAACCACTATACCGTCCCGGTTGCAATCTGCTCGAAAATATGATATAATAACCCCAGACATAAAATCCGCTGAAAGCGGATTTTGCCGTGCTTTGCACGGCTTGCGGAGCACCGCAAGTCTGAGAATATTTTTCCGTCAAATCCTTTTGTCTGTTGACAAAAGCACGGCGTTCCGCCGTGTCGGCTGGCGCCGATTTGATTTGTGGTATAATAACATATAATAATTTCGAATTTGCAGGTGAGAAGATGGACGCATACCGTATTGCAATTTGCGATGACGATGATATAATACGAGAAAATTTATGTTCTCTTTGTAGTGATATTTTAACTGATGACAGTGTTGAATATGAGCTTGAGCCTTTTTGTTCGGCTCAAGAGCTTGAAAAACGGCTTAACAGCGAAAACTGCCCCTTTGACCTGCTGATATTGGATATTCAGATGGACGGCATGACGGGTATGGAACTTGCCCGTTCTTTAAGAGAAAAAGGTAATCGGGTGTCGATCATTTTTGTGACAGCGTGTGAGGATTATCTTAGCGAAGGATACGGCGTTCAACCTATTCATTTTCTCTTAAAGCCTGTACGGCGGGAAGCACTGGCAAGTGCGATCTACACTGATCTGAAGCTGAATTACATACCGAAAACCGTTGTGGTTCACATCGGAAATAAACTGGTGCATTTATCTTTTTCGGACATACGATATGTCGAGAGCTATAATCACAGCATAGTAATCCACCAAAGTACAGGTAACAGCACCTATTATTTTTCGCTTTCGGATTTTGAAAAACAACTTCCTGCGGGGCAATTTGCCCGCTGTCATAACAGCTATCTTGTGAATTTGAATGGGGTGCGTGAGATCGGTAGAACGGAGCTTTCTCTGCAAAGCGGCGAAACGCTCCCGGTGGGAAGAGCCTATTACAAAGCCTTTCAAAGCGCATTTGTGCGATATATAAATCAATAACAAAGAGGTCACCGCTTATATTCGGCGGTGATCTCTTAATATTTATTTTTTAGGCAGCTTAAGTGCTGTCTGCACGGTGAAGATCCGATCCTCCGAAGTGAAAATATCCAGTATGCTGTGGTAACGCACGGCGACGGTGTTCATCAGCTTTAAGCCGAAGCCGTGGGTTTCGGCATCATTTTTGGTTGTGAGATAGTTGCCGTCTGCGTCTTGTCTACGCTTGCCGGAATATGAATTCTCACACTTGACGGCAAGAAAGCCGTTCTTTGTTTCAATTTGAAAGCGGACAGACCGTTTTCCGTCGGTAACCTCCGCGGCGGCTTCTAACGCATTATCAAGCATATTCATCAAAAGCTCGCATAAATCGCTTTCGGCAACAGTCAGCTGCGGCGGAACAGAAACGAGCACATCAAATCTGATGTCGGACTGTGCCGCACGGTAAGCGGCGTCCTGCAAGATCGTATTGACTGTGAAATTTTCGGTAAACTGCGTTTGTGCCAAATGATCGTTTTGCTGTTTTATATCTCCAATCAGCTGTCCCAGCGTCTTATAATCGCCCTTCTGATACAGTGCGTCAAGGGCGATTATTTTATGCTTCATTTCATGGCGAATGGCGGCGCTGTCGGTCACCTTGCTTTCTATCGCATGATAGCTGTTCATGATAAGCTCGTTGCGCAGATGGAGCGTTTTGGCTTCCATCTGCTGTGAAATGATCGAACGTGTTACGGCATAGGCGGAGATGACCGCACATACGGCGACTGTCCAGACGGTGATCCAATACAGAAGTCCTGAATAATCATAAAGTTCCGTGACATCTGAGATCAGTCTGCCGATATATTTTGAAAGGCGGCTGTTTGTGAAAAACGATACCGTGTATGCGACAGCCAACGTAACAGCACTTACGGCAGCTGAAATTCCAAAATATTTCCAGAATTTACGTTGCCTGTTCATCACAAGATAGACTACCAAAAGTGCAAGCAGTAAAATGCCTATTTCCTGCCGATTAAGGAAATCGACCAATCCGTCATCAAGGAAATGATGTCCCATTCCTTTGGTGATCCATTGCATAGTAAGCCCCACAGAGGCAAGGAAAAGCGGTATCAGGCTCCAATCTGTTTTTTTGCGCACAATTCCCAAAAGAAACAGACCTGCAATCATTAGCGATATGAAAGCGGTCGCACCCGCCGGAATGCTGTAATAATTTGCGTAGGCGTAGCTTTCGATTTCTTCCGCATCTACAGGAACAAAGCGAGGAAAAGGCGGGAAAACAATGCTTGTCGTGTCGGTCACCGTACCGATAACGGTTAGTTTGCATTCGGTGTCGAGCGGGAGCGGAATAACCGCCTGTGTCTGTCCTGCCGCTCCCTCAGGCACAAGAGCCGCGGACTGCCACACCGCTTTTTCGTCTATGCTGACAGTCAGATCCATTCCTGCCGTTTCAAATACCAGATTACCGTATTTGCCGCTTGCAGGAATGACTGTTTCAAGCCGAAATCTGTCACCTATTTCGGGTGGTACGGAATAATCAAGCTCGGTGAGCGAATCGTCCTGTCCGATTTTGACGGCAGTTTGCCAGTCTATATATTGTATAGATGTATCAAGCTTAGTGAAATTCTGCAAAAACCATATCATTCCGATGCAAAGGATCGGAAACAGTGCTGTGCATATCCATCGTAAAGATTTTTGTATATTGCTCTCCATTATGACGAGAAACCTCCCGTTTGCAGTAAAATTTGTTGTGCCGATTGTCCGTATACTTATTTTACATTAAAATCCGTCGTTTGACAAGCGATATTTTGTCTGTGTAATTCTCTGCGACGTAAACGACAACAATACAGCGTAAACGACACGCCCGAAATCTCCGCATTATGATATAATATTTAATAAGAGCTATATGACTCAATTTTTTATTTTCTATTCTGCCGCTGTATGCGGTAAACCCGATTTTGAAGGAGTATGAACTATGAACAAGAAATTCATTTTTCGACGAGCGATAAGTGCGGTACTGGCTGTTGCGATGATAGCCGCAAGTCTGCCGTTTTCGTCATTTGCCGAGGACGGCTCTGACAGTCCGACCTTTTCATCTGATGCGGCAAATTCGCTGATGAAAAACACTGTCCCCGCAGGGTACGACAAGACGACTAACCCTTACGGCTACGATGTTGACCGCCCGTTTGCGATGGTGGAGCAAAACGAGCTGATTTACTTTGAGACATATACCGGTCGCACCACAGGCAAAATAGCAGATGTAGGGACAGCGAACAGCCTGCAAAGCTTTATATCCAATAGCAACACCGCCTCGGACGGCTCTCTGCCGGACTTGAGCTTGTCTAGTAGTATTCAACAGCTTTCGTTTATACAGTCGGTAGCATTTGACCCTACAGGTTCTGGAAGAAAAGACTATGTTGTCTATGTCGGGGTTCACAGAACACGCAAACAAGTTTATGCCATTTTGTCCAATACCGTAACGGGTAAGCAGTGCGGCACCTATATTATTAATTTTCCCCTCGACTGGATCGCAGATTCCGACGGAGACTTTCAGGTCAACGGCTATGAGACAAACGCACTTCTTGATGTCGTCGCCGGCGACTTCGATAATGATGGCAAGGAAACCGTTATTGTCTATGTACCCGGCACAAAAAAGTCGGCAACACGGGTTACTACCGACCTTTACCAAGATATAAATAATGTCGGTAGTCTCCTCTGGGAATTGCGTTACGATGCTGACGGCAATAAGTTGACTAGTAATCACAATAATACAACCACAGGTGATGGCAGATCTTTGGGCTATGACCTGCTTCACGACCTCTATATTGAGACATACCAAAGCGGAAAATGGGTAAAAGGTGCAAGAAACGACAGCATCGGCGGCTCAAAACAAGATACATTGTATAACGCCATGCACAAGCTGAGCGTAAAAATGGTGGTCGGTGATTTCAACGGCGACAATATAGATGACCTTGCCGTGCTTTCGTATTTCCATGTAAACTGCATAACGAGCGACAACAAAAATGTATACCGCCCGCAGGTAAAAATTAAATACGGCGGCACTATGCCGAAGGAAGGCTCTTTTATCGATCAGAAAGCAGATGAATCTTTCTATGTCTGCCCCGAGGGCAAGCTCTCCGATGGAGAAGTACAGTCGTCAAGTAGTATGAACGCCTGCAATATAACGGCAGGTGACATCAACAATGACGGTTACGACGACCTTGTTGTTGCAGGTATTAAGGCTGAAATCGAAGGTTACGGTGAAACAGATGAAAGCTATCTTGCCTATACAACGCTTCTGAACAACAAAAACAATGGCTTTATTCAATCTGATTACAAAACCATGTCAACAAACGAGTGGACATATAAAAGCACCGATGGTGAAGACATTGTTTCTCCTTTAGCGGTGGAGGCGGTTGCTTATAACGGAGCCAGTGCCGCAGATTTTATCTTTATCAACGGCACGCTGTATACATACAACACCGCTACCGGCGAATTAAACACGGTTGCCTCCCAGGGCTATAAAATGAGCGGCTTTCAATTTGACGGTGCGCTCGGCGGGCACGAAGAATTCATCCGCTCGGTTGCTGTAGGTAATTTTGACGGCAACAATGCCGGCAGAGAGCAAATCGTATTTGTGACTTCCTGCCGGGACGGAGACGATACTTATTCTTTCAAAAAAGGTTTGATTTCCGCCACTTATAACGATACTGCCGCCGATTACGGCGCGGCTACCGGCTTTAAAACAACACTCTCCGATTGGGGTCCGAACAAAGCAGACGGCGGTTATAAGGGCGGCGGTGCACAGGTACTGCTGACTGCCTGCGACCGTGACCAGGACGGCGTTATCGCACGATATAAGGGCGTGAGCTACGCCTACAGCGACCCCGAGGTCAAGGCAGTTATGCAGGCGGCGCCCTACTTTGCGGCACTGGGCGATTCGGCAAATAACGAGACCGACTATACCATAACCGAAAGCTACGAGTTGGAGCAGTCCTCTTCAAAAAATGTTTCCTACAGCGTGGGTATGTCCTACAGCTACGGCGGACTGTTTGCGCCTTTTGAGTTAGAGATCTCTGCCGGCTATTCTCTTGAATGGAGCAAGAGCTTTTCCGAAGCACTTGAAACCGAATACGCCATGACCGTCAAGGCACAGGCATATAACACGGCACTGGTTGCAAGAACGCCGGTATTTGTCTACTGCTATGAGGTGCTGGACAAAAACGGCGCGTGGTCGGACGAGACGGCAATAAGCCTGTCTATCCCACAGCAGCCGGTGTATCAGCAGATGAGCATTGACGACTACAACAGCTTTGCTGAAGAATACAACTCCTATATGGAGAAAAAGGGCAATCGCGCCATCACCAAGGAGTCGGATAAGACCTCCAAAGATGAAGCCTGCTACTACCGTCTTGAAAAAATCAACGAAGCGGAAAACTGGCTGGACGGCAACGAGGGCAACCCCTATATGTACAATCAGTTGGGCTGGGGCGCATACAGTGAAATCGGCGCAGAGCAGCTCAGCCAGAATACCATCCGCCTCGGCTATGCGGGAGGTCTGAATGAGGTCTCCTATTCCAAGAGCAATATCAAATCGGTCTCCGAGGATATTTCTCACGGATTTTACTTCAACTTCTCCATCAGCTTCGGCGTGTTCGGAGATGGCATACTGTTCTCGCACGATATAGGCTTTGAAACCAGTCTGAGCTATAGCAACGGTTCGGGCGTTTCGACCACCAAAACCTCCTCGCAGGGATGCATCGGTGCGGTAAACGATATTGACGGTCCGGCACTTGCCGAGGAAGGAATCCCCGCAAGTATTTACACACAGTATACCTTTGACTGGACGCTGGGACAGTGGTTCCGTCACCTCTATGGTGAGGAAGGCAACAAGACTGTCTTTATCGGCTACAGCCTGTCAAATGTCAGCACACCCGCTCCTGCGGTAGATGATCTGGAGGCTGAACTGTTCGCAGATGATGCGGTTCGCCTTACCTGGTCTCAGCCCGACAAGACTCCGGGCTGGCCGGAGGTGGAGGGCTACTATGTGTACAGCGTGGAAAACGGCGAGTATACGAAAATTTCCGATCTGCTCTCCGCCGACACGACCTCCTATGACATTGAAAACATAAAAACCAACACCGACTTTAGCTTTGTTGTTACCTCCGTTTGCAAGATGGACGGCAAAGAAAAGGAGAGCGCATGGTCGAATATTGCCGAGGTCACCACGGCAAAGAGAGATTATAAGGTAAACTACTCGGTGGATAACAAAAATGCCGCCGACATCAAGGTGCGCCATCTCGGTAATGTTGAGATCAAGTCGGGAGATGAGATAAGCGAGAGCGAGATCATCAAGGTAAAGGTTACTCCGAAAAGCGGACAGTATGAGCTTGTGTCCCTGACCCTCGACAACGGCGGAGAATCAATGATATTCACGCCGGAAGCAGACGGAACTATTGAATGTGCCTTTACCCTGAACGGTGAAGCCAATATGCGTGTTTCCACCAAGCGAGCAATAAATTCCGCTCAGATCACATTTACCGATACCTACACGGCAGACGGCACGGTGATTGGTACGGTCAGCGCGGCGGTGGGCGATGTTCCTCTGAATGCCCCCGGCGGCACGGTTACCGATAATGTGACCTTTACCGCCGTACCCGGCAAGGGCTACGGACTGAAATCATGGAAAATTACCGACGCAAGTGGCACCACCGAAACTATAGACGCGGCAGGCTCTAACAGCTATACATTGGGGCTTGCTTCCGAAAAATACACAGTCGAGGCAGAATTCGTAAGTCTTTCTGAAATCGGCAGGCTTGTAAAGGTCAATCTCCCGGCAGAGGGCGGTACGGTGGAAATCACCGATGCAAACGGCGACAGCGTTACTCTGAATGAGAATAACAGCGTGTATGTTCCTGTAAATTCCAAGCTGACCTTCACCGTCATGACGGACGCGGGCTGCAAGTTCCGCGCATGGACGGATGACGCCGAGGGACAAAGCGGCGAAAGCTTCACTATGACTATTACAAAGGACACTGAGATCGGTGCAGAATTTGATGTTCCTGTTCGTTTAAAGCTGACCTATTCTGCCGCAAGCGGTGAACAGACCGGTGCCGTGGTGACCAAGCAGGGCTATCAGTCAGGCGCAGGCATTCCCGTCGGCACGAAAATTACTCTTACTGCACAGGCAGCGGAAAATTACCGCGTGCAGAAGCTCGTCATTACCCGTGGCGGCAAGGTTGACACCGTAACGATCGACGACAAGCTGTACAGCCAGTATGATTATGAGCTTGTTGTGGACGCCGAAACCGACATTCAGGTGTATTTCACCGAAATCGAGCAATATACGGTTACGGTGGATAACCCGAAGCACGCAGATATGACAATCAAAAACGGTGACAAAGATTTCGTAAGCGGCAAAACCGTCCGTTACGGCGATGAAATCATCGTAACGGTCAAGCCGAATGAAAACTACCACCTTGCGGACGCGGCTTCTTGGAGCGACAACGGCGACGGCAGCTATACCTATAAAACCGGCGCAATCAAGGCGGATACCAATATCTCGGTGAAAATCGAGGAGATACCGGAATATACGGTCACATTCCCCACAACTATTGATGGCTGTATCCTTTCGGTTAAAAACGATAAAGAAAAGATTTCAAGCGGTGACAAGCTTCGTGAGGGAACACGGCTTACAGCAACCGTGACACTTGACCCGACCTTTATTCTCAAGGGCTGGTACATCGGCGGCGAGCTGCTTTCCGAAACAAACAAAAACGAAATAACATTTACTGTAGACAGCGATATACTCCTTACTGTTATTGTGACAGATGTAAAGGGTGATACAGGCGACCAAGGCGACAAGGGTGATACTGGCGCTACAGGTGTAGGCGTTAAGTCGGTAACTATCGACGAGGACGGAAATCTTATTATCACACTGACCGATGACACCGTGCATAATGCAGGCAAGGTAACAGGAGATAAAGGTGAACAGGGCAATCAAGGCGATAAGGGTGACAAAGGCGACAAGGGAGATACAGGCATAGGCGTTAAGTCGGTAGCGATAGATGATGACGGAAACCTCATAATCACTCTGACTGACGACACTGTGCATAATGCAGGCAAGGTAAACGCAAGCAACGGTGAAAACGGTAGAAACGGTGCTGACGGAGTCGGCATTGAGAATGCTGTTGTTGACGAAAACGGCAACCTTATCATTACACTGTCAGACGGTACTGTACACAACCTCGGCAAAGTCACCGGAGAAAAAGGTGACGCAGGAAAGGACGGTCAAGACGGTTCAAACGGCAACGGAATACAATCGGCTGAAATTGATGCCGACGGCAATCTGATTATCACGTTTACCGATGGCGTTGTTACCAATCTCGGTAAAATCGTCGGCACTGACGGCAAGAACGGTACGGACGGAAAAGACGGTAAGGACGGTGCTGACGGTAAAGACGGCATCGGAATCAAGGGTTGCCGTATTGACGATGACGGCAACCTGATACTGACGCTGACCGACAACACAACGCTGGACGCGGGCAATATTTCCGCGATCAGCGACAGCGTTAATGTTTCCAAGCCGCTTGCCACTGCGGCAGTATCCGTTGCAGGCACATCACTGCTCTGGAATGTCGTGAGCGTTGCAATCAGTATCATAAGAAAGAAAAAATTGGTCTGAGCGTAATTGAGGCTTCCGGTGAAGCAGCATATCGTGTACGATAAGAAAATATGAAGGAACACCGCCGCACAGAGAGTAGCTTCTCTATGCGGCGGTGTTTACTGTTTGATTTTATTGAGATGGCATTGATTTTTAGTAGAGCGATCGTTTTATTGCCTCACTTTAACCTTAGTACCATTGTAGAATTCAAAGGTTATCTCGCTGTTCCTGTGTACGATTGCTTTCTCTACCATCACAGTCCATAAGGTGTCGTTCCACTCGCTCAATACGGTCGGTTGTTTTTTCAGGGTTCGTATGTAAAGTGCCATCGCCTTATCTTTTTGACTGCGGAGAGTACGGAGGTTTTGCAGGCGTTCCAGTTCCGCTGCCGCTGTTTCGTACCGTTTAGTAAGTGCTTCATACTTTTTCAAGTACGCTTCCTGCGATTGTGCGGTGACTGCATTATCCTTAACTGCAGCCTTGACAAGTTCGGCAACAATCTGCGTTTCCTCAAACTGACGCTCAATATCAGCGTCAAGCGACTTGAAATCGGTCAGCTTTTTACGCATTATTTCGCAGTCCTCGATGATTTGCTTTCTATTTCCCATCATCTGGTTATAGGCTTTTATGAAGAGCTGCTGTACGGTTTCCGTATCCACAGTTGGCGTCAGACAGCGTTCACCGCCTTTGAATTTATTGTTGCACTGCCAAACGGTGCGACGGTAGCAATCTGTGGAATGCCAGACCTTTGAGCCAAAGAATCCGCCGCAGTCCTCACAGACTAGCTTTGCCGAGAAAATGCTCTTCCCGCTGTATGCGTTGCCGAGTGCTTTTCGTCTGGCAAATTCAGCTTGAACATGATCCCACTCGTCTGGTTCAATAATGGCGGGGTGGCTGCTCTCAACATAATACTGCGGCACCTCGCCTTCATTTTGCTTTGTTTTCTTTTGCAGAAAATCTACTGTAAAAGACTTTTGGAGAAGTGCGTCACCCTTGTATTTTTCATTTGTCAGAATACTGGTAACTGTGGTTTTGCTCCACTTTGCCTTACCGCTTGGTGACGGTATTTCCAAGTCCTCAAGATACCTGCAAATTCCTGCTTGGGTTTTGCCGTCAAGAAATAATCTGTAAATTAGCCTGACAACGGAGGCTTCTTCCTCGACAATGGCAGGGCGTCCGTCCTCGCCCTTTTTATAACCGAGGAAATGCTTATATGCCAAATGAATCTTGCCGTCAGCGAAACTCTTGCGCTGACCCCAAGTAATGTTTTCGGAAATACTGCGGCTTTCTTCCTGCGCCAGTGAGGACATAATGGTTATGAGCAGTTCGCCCTTGCCGTCGAAGGTGTAAATACCCTCCTTTTCAAAATAACACTCAACGCCGTTTTCTTTCAGCTTTCGGATAGTTACAAGGCTGTCAACCGTGTTTCGAGCAAATCTGCTGACCGACTTTGTAACAATAAGGTCGATTTTGCCTGCTAATGCATCGGAAATCATCTCCTTGAAGCCATCGCGATGCTTGGTATTTGTTCCGGAAATTCCTTCATCGGTATAGACCTTTACAAATTCCCACTCTGGCTTTGACTGAATGTATCGGGTGTAGTAGTCCACCTGCGCTTCATAGCTTGTGAACTGCTCATCACTGTCAGTTGAAACTCGGGCATATCCGGCAACCCTCCTTTTCTGCACGGCTGCCTTTGGCAGGTGCGTCAAGGGATTTACAGTCGCCGGTATAATCGTAACTTTAGGCATTATGCTTGCTCCTCTCTAATGTTTTCTGACGGGCGGCTTCTTTCATCTCGTCCGTCCAACTTTGACTGCGTGAACGGTCTTTCCAAATTCGTGTAATTTCAGAACCGTCATTGAAACAGAAAATCAGAGCATTATCATTGCAGACACGAATATGCTGAATTCGGTCGCAAAGCCACTCGTGCGTAAAATCATTCTGACCCAGGACATCAGCAGTGACTTGCTGTAGGGTAAACTCCGGTATCTGTTTAGACGCACAGACCGCTTTACCAAGTGAATTGAATGTTCCGCACACCCAGGCTGCGCCTGTTTTTGTGACCTTGCGACGATAGTTCTTTCCGCAGTTGTCACACACCAAAAGACCGGTAAACGGATATATTTTCTTTGTACTAGGCTTTTTGATGAATTGAGATGCTCGGCGTTCTTTTTCTTTCTGAACCGCCTGAAAAGTTTCCATGTCTATAATGGCTTCATGTGCGTCCTCTGCGTGGTATTTTGGAAGTTCACCGGTATTGAACATCTTTCTTTTTGTAATGTGGTTTTCACTGAAGGTTTTCTGCAAGAGCAGATTGCCCGTATATGTGTAGTTACTAAGAACCCTTGAAACGGCAGACTGATTCCATTTTCCGCCGAACCGTGACAGAATCCCCTCATCATTCAGCATTTTAGCAATTGAATTATAGCCGCTGCCGGAAAGGTATTCATTATATATACGGCGGACAATTTCAGCTTCCTTTGGAACAATAATATAATGATCATTTTCCATTCGATACCCCAGTAAAGTTCTGTCCCAAGGAATACCGGCTTCAAAATTACGTTTGACGCGCCATTTCTGATTTTCGCTTGCCGAACGGCTTTCTTCCTGCGCATAAGACGCAAGAATCGTCATCATCAATTCTCCGTCACCGCTCATTGTATGAATGTTCTGCTCTTCAAAATAAATATCCACCCCCAGGGCTTTGAATTCACGGACAGTCTGTAACAACGTGACTGTGTTTCGTGCAAAACGGGAGATGGATTTTGTAATCACCATATCGATTTTACTGGCACGGCATTCTGCTACCAAATTCTGAAAACCTGCTCTTGAATCCTTGGTGCCTGTCTTGGCTTCATCTGCATATACTCCTGCATAAAGCCATTCGCCGTGGCTTTGGATAAGGTCGCTGTAATAGCTGACCTGCGCTGACAGCGAGTGAAGCATAGCGTCTTTCCCACTGGAAACACGGGCATAAGCGGCAACTCTCTTTTTCCGCTCCAATTTTGGTGGTTTTGATACGATGGTTATTTTTTTTGACATTACGTCACCTCCTTGCAGTGTGACATATTACCTCTAAAACCATCATATATCAAGTCGATTCCGCAATATAAACTACACGAAGATATACCGTATTTTTCGGTCATAATTGTATCAATAGCGGTATAATCTTCCGGGGTTATAATCCCCATCGACAGCATTCGTTTTGCCTGGAGCATGGAAACAAGGTAGCTTTCCAACCGATTTCTGTAATTGTCATTCATCAGAAATATGCCCATTTCTGAAACGGTCTGTTATGTAGCAGGCATGAGAACAGTATTTTCTGTGATCGTTTCCATAAGCGGTGAAATTCCGTTCGCAACAGGCGCAGGTATATTCATAATTTGCTTTTCGGTTGACGCAATCCCGGTGTTCGTTCCACCATGTATTTCGACAGGCATCAGAGCAGAATTTTTTCGGTTTCTGCTTAGGAATGATTTTTATCAGCTTTCCGCACTGTTTACAAGCCACGGCATTCTTTGATTTGTCACCCAGACCGTTGCGGCGGCAGAATGAGCGTACAGTATTGTCTGATATGCCGAGGGCTTTTCCTATTTTAATATAGCCGACACCTTGCAGGCGCATTGTTCGTAGTTGTTCTTTTTGCTGATTTGTCATAAAATTTTCCTCCAGTCTGAGATTACCTCAGTATCAACTGGAAGAAACTCAGCTTTCCGGTCCGCAAAAAATAATGCCCACCAAGGAAATCTATCCAAGGTGGGCATTGCTGCTGTATAGAATTAAGTTTTATCAGAGCATTTCGTTTACACGCTTCTGCACAGCAAAATAGTCATATCCTGCCGCAGTGAGTTTCTCCTTGCGTTCAGCGCCGTTGCCCCATTCGCCACGAATAACCTCGTTTGCAATCTCGTCAACGGTTTTCTTGTATAGCTTTTCGTTGACTCTTTTCTGAACAGCGTTATAATCATATCCAGCGGCGGTGAGCAGCCTTTCACGCTCCGCACCGTTATCCCACTTGCCGGCAAGAACCTCGTCAGCAAGCTGATCTACGGTTTTCTCGAAAGGCTTTTTCTTGCCATAATCGGTAAAGCAGATATCACCGTCAACGTTGTATCTGCCTATTCTGTCAAGTCCCCACTGCCACATAGTCTGACCATAGTTGTACTTTGACTGGCAATTGGGGCTGTTAGTCCAGTGGGCAAGCCATATGTCGTACCTGCCGACAATCCTGCTCTTGTCGTAATAGTTCTCCATGAAAGACGGATTTGCATAAACTCCGGGCTTGAATCCCGCCTGCCTTATCTTTTCGCAGAAAGCAATCGCCATCTTAGTGCGTGTGTCCGTGTTTAAATCGCCGATCTGCTTTTTCTCTTCCATGTCGAAGAATACGGGATATGTCGGGGACAGTTCCTTAATCACAGAAATACATTTTTTGGCTTCAGCTTCTGCCTGCTCAATGCTCATAGCATAGCTGTACCAGTAAAATCCGTAATCAATGCCGTATTTCTTGCAGTCCGCCACGAACTTACCCATAGTCACATCTTTCTTCGTGGAAAAGCCCGCACGGATAATCGCAAATTTCACGCCCGCCTGTTTCAGCGCAGGAAAGCTGATGCCCTCCTGGCAGTAGCTTAAATCAACACCATTAATCTTCATCTTCGTTCTCCTTTTCGCTTCTCTTATGCAGCTGCTCCAGTACATCTTTCAGTTTCTTAGGAACGGGCAAACCCAGGTGAGCGGCGTTTTCAATCAGTGAAATTCCCTCGTTCGACAGATAGAAGAATATCACCGCAGTGCGCAGAACAGAGCCTGCGCCAATAACCCGTGTGTCAAGAATATGCCCGCCGCCGACCAGAGCGAAAATAAGCACCTTTCTGCATATTCCCTTAAATCCTACCGAACTTGACAGCTTCTTGTCCGAAATAGCGCACATCACTCCCGTTATGTAGTCGATAACCACAAAGGCAATAAGCGCAAAAAGCAATCCGTCACTCCCGCCGAGGAACCAGCCGAGCCACCCGCCGACCGCCGTAAAAATAAGCTGAATTGTGTTCCAGAATTCTCTCATAATAAACCCTCCAATCATTCGTCAACGATATCGTAAGTTATTTTCATGACCTGCCCGTCCAGTTTTCGCACTGGCTCGGACAGGTTGTTTATTGTGGTAAGACACAGCTTGCATATTCCAAGCGCAAAGCCGAAGAAATGCTGACTGCCGGTTGAATGCGGATAGTACGGTATAATATACAGCGGCAGGTTAAGTCCGTCAGTCTTGATGAGGTTTGCATACGAATACATCAAACTCGAGCCGTATGTAGGCGCAGAAAAGCGCATTCTGTACCAACCATACCCGTCATCCTTCTTTATTACTTCAAGCACTATAAGCGAATACTGAACATTACAGCTGTCACATACAAGCAAAGGTGTATTTGTTGCTTCATCGACATAGAACCCCCAGAAGCTCGCCGAAGTCATGTTGGATAGCGTCCCATCGGCAATATACTGAAGTATCTCTCCCGTGGATTTGCCATCCTTGGTGAATACACGAAACTGTCCAAAATTATTTGTACTGCTTGCTTCTTTCCCATCTATCAGCGGGTATTTAGTAATGACGAAGTACTTATCGTCCCATTCATAGGCACTCAGCACATTGCAGTAATCGCCGTTCACACCCGCGCCGTAAAACCATCTGTACTGCGATGAAGAATTGCTGATTCTCTCATACTTAAAGCCCACGCCGTACATTTGGAGCAGCGTGTCTGTTTCGATGGTTTTCTTTGAAACCTGCGAATAGTCGGACAGACTGTAAATATAGTGATGGATATGGCAGCGCGAGGTAGCAACAATATGTATCTTATCGTCGATAACGTACGGAAAATACGCAAGCCACTGTGGGTTGTTCTCCCAATCCTGCCGCAGCTTTTCTTTTTCTTCCTGCGGTACATAGTCCGCATTTGTAGTGTTACAGTCATAAAAATAGCCGCCATGATGATAGCTGTTGTCATACATGGAATCCGGAATACGCTCCGCCGCCGGAAACAGCTCTATGACTTTCTTCACGCTTATAATGCCGCAGAACGGCTTTTCCGCGCTTACGCTTATGGACATGGGGTCGAACATAACGACCTCGTAAATACACCCGTCATGGATATGCTTACCGAGAAGCCGCACATTTCCATTCGTCAGTCTGCCCATGTAAAACCACTTGAAAACCCCGCAATTGAACTGCGAATCCGGAATATACCGCCCGACAATAGTGTGGTACGCCTGCCTGAACGAATCCAGAGAACTGCTGTTAAGGTCAGTACCTCCGCAGGACAGATTCCAGTAGGAATGGTGCATTCCGTTTGTGCCGCCGTCCTTGGTGGTAAGGCAGATACAACTGATTTCGCCGTTTGCCTTATCCGAAGCAAAGTCCCACACATGGCGGTAGCCCTTGCCGTTCTCAATGCGGCCGCTTTCGTTGGCATTGTAAGTGCCGATGCTTGTGTCCGTGCTGGTATTTGAAATCCCGGCATGACCTATCTCCTCGTTCGTCCACGGGAGCATCATATTATTGCCGTCCTCGGGGATTTTGTCACGGCAGACGATAACTCCACGGAATGCAGTATCAGCGATATTTCCCACGAAATCACGCAGCATATTAAAGCTGCGGTCGTTGTCGGAATCCATGCCGATTTCGATGTAATCGGGTGGGTTCAGAATCGTGTCAACGGCATTGGTTATCATGTTTTCCTCATGCAGTTCACGAACTACCTCGCCCGTCTTTTCATCGAAAAGTTGAATTGTCGCACGTCCTTTTATCATGTTTCTTCCTCCTCAAATGGTGAATAAATAAACGATGTCTGGAAACTGCCGCAAGGCGCATTGTTAAGCACATCAACAAGATTTCCGACCTCGCCGTCATACAATAACTTTATACTCTGCACGCTGTCTTTCATCGCAGAACTGCCAAACGCAAGCCAAATCGTACTGCCGAAATCGCCGATACCGAAATCTGCGGAAATCGGCTGCAAGCGTACAGTTTCCTTTTCGGTGGTGACTATCATTGTGAACGCAGAAACCGCTATTTCATCAGCCTTGACGGGATTTCGCAGTTCAAGATATAGCTTTCTGTTCGATACGTTCACCACGGTGATTGGCGGCGGTGTGATTATCTTCGGACTCCATGCGTCCGGGAATACCGCTCTGACGGTGGGTTCAAGCGTTTTTCTCTCCCTCTCACGTTTAGTGAAAACGGGCATAGGTTCAGTAAAAACAAACTTGTGCGATTTAAGTATCTCAAACAGCAGAGTATCCGAAGTACGAACAAGCGACTTTTTGACGATTCGGCGCATAGTAAACCGAACCTCGTCCTCGCGGGCTTCAATGTAGCCGTCCCAGGGAGTATCTCCTGCAAGGTAAGCGCCCATCACATAGCCCCAGGTCTGCATTTTCGGGAACTTACCCTCTGCGCCGTCAGCCGAAACCACGCTCAGCGACATGGTATTTTGACCGACCTCCGATGTGAACGGGTATGTATAAGTCTTGGTGTGTGGACCCTCGCTGAAATACTCCTCATACCGCATGACCTCGTTTTCGTTCTTTTTCAGAATGAACGCGAGAGTTCCTGCGGCTGAAATCACGAATTTCACGGTCGAACAGAACGCCGCGTATGTCGCTTGAATCGCATTGTAAGTAATGCGGAACAGCAGCTGCGACTTCTCCGTAACCGAAATATCCGCGCTGTTTGTCGCAGTTTTGAGTTCCGCAGTGGATTCGCCAACGTCCTTGCGTATCTCGTTCGTTTTCTGCTCCATCTGATAGAGATTGTCCGAAATGCTCGGACGGTAATCTCCGACCTCGATGGAAATTTCACGGCGGTTGTACGGGTTGAAACTCATGGCGATTATGCGGGTGTTTACGTTGAGGTTAAACGGGTGGAACACTATCTGCACGTTATCGCCAACGGAAAAGTTGACGTTCTTATAAAGTGTAAGCCCATAGTTGGTAGTCCCCGAACGGCTGTCAGTTTCCATTGTCAAATCTGACACATTTTTTCCGTCCATAATGCCGATGTAATCCTGTGAACCTCGGTGAGAACGGATATTTATTTCCGTTCCGTTGTACTCGATTTCGCCGCCGCAGAGCGCAATTAGCTGCATTAGCGCCGCTCTGCGGGTACACTCACGGTTGATTTTCAGCTTTATGGGGACGGTGGTGTCGCAGATTCCTGCGGTCAGTGAAGTGCCTTGCAGCAAAGAAATAAGGCACTCACCCGGAGCGCCCTCGAAGTCAAATTCAGTCAGCTTGTATTCATCGTTGTTCAGTTCGTATGACTTGTGTTCGCACTCTACAGTGCAAATCGCAATGCCGTTTGAAAGGGATTTGGACACTTTCACCACATTAAAAAGGTAGTTCAGCGTGTCGCTTTTCAGCTGTACTTCCAGTCCCGTGAATATCTCCGAAGCCATCGAGGAAATCACAGAAAATTGAAAGGTACATTCTCCGTTCAGACTGTCGGTGAGAGATGCAGAAATCACCCGTGTAAACACACCTCTGACATTTCCGTTTTCGGTCACGATTATCTCAACCATCACACCGCCCCCGCATTTCTTACCGTCACTTTGTTTTGATTCCACTGTATTCTTGAAATTACCTTTGTGAGAGGTACACCGTCAATGCTAAGCGGAATCGTAATGTCAAAAGTCTGCGCTTGTACCCCGTTAAAGCCCGAAACCGTGCCGTTCATGTCGAGGTCAAAATCTGACGGAATTGCATTCTGCATACTTTTTGAAACGTCTTTCATCTCATCGCCGAAACCCTCGCCAAGTCCCTCCGCCATAAAGCCGCCGAGATTGGCGAATAGCTTTGACGGCGAGTGTATTCCGAAGAAGTCCTTGATTCCGTCCACGATGCCGCCGAAAAATCCGCTGATTTGATTCCAGAGCCATGCACCTGCGTCAGAAATGCCCTGCCACAGACCTTTCAGCAGGTTGCCACCGACCTCTGCCATCTTGCCGAAGTAGCTGCCGAATGCGTCAACAATGCCAGTTATGATTTGCGGAATCGCCTTGACTATCTCCACGATGATGGTCGGGAGATTTTCAATCAGCGCAATAAACAGCTGAACGCCCGCCGCAATAAGCTGCGGAATCGCTCCGATAACTGCGTCGATAACGCTTGAAATAATCTGCGGAATAGCTGCAACAATGGTCGTGATGATTGTCGGCAGGTTCTGCACAAGCGCGATGAGCAGCTTTATTCCTGCTTCGATGATGAGCGGGATTGCGGAAATCACCGCCTTGATTATTCCGTCAATTATCTGTGGAATTACCTCCACGATTGCCGCAATTATATCCGGCAGAGCCGTCACAAGCGCCGTCAACAGCTGTATTCCCGCTTCGATTATCTGCGGTATCGCGCCGATGAGGAAATCCACGATTCCCATGATTATCTGCGGCAGGGCTTCAATAAGGATCGGCAGCGAATCTAAAATGCCCTGTGCAAGCCCCGTCACAAGCTGTAAAGCTGCGTCAAGGATAAGCGGCAGGTTGTCCACAAGCGTTTTCACTATCTCCACGACAACGGCGACTATCTGCGGAACAAGCTGCGGAATCGTGTCCGCAATACCCTTGATAAGCGACAGCAGAATATCCACCCCGGCTGACACGATTTGCGGCAGAAGTCCCACCAGAGCCGAGATTATTTCGGTCACGATTCTGGCAATGGTCGGAGTAAGCTCCGAAATAGCCGACAGAAGTCCGTCTGCAAGCGCCTTGATGATACCCGGAGCGCTTTCGAGGACTGCTCCCGCAATCGAGGTTATGAGTTCTGCAAACTGCGGAATCAACGTTCGGATAGTGTCGATAACAGAGGTAACGCCGCTTTTCAGTTCGTCCGCCGCTTGCTCGTTGCCTGCGAGGAGGTCTGCAAGGCCGTCCGTGATTTGCGTTATTCCCGGCAGGAGTTCACCCACCATGCGGTTTTTCAGACCGCCTGCGGTGTGCGACAGCTTGGTAAGGCTGTCCTCAAAAGCGGCTGAAGCCGCCACCGCTTCGTTGCTCATAACCATGCCGTAGTCCTCGGCTTCCTGCTTCAGACGTTCGGTTTCCTCTGCGCTTGTGTTCAGGACAGCCGCCATATCCACAGCGGATTTTCCGAGGAGGTCGTTTGCGGCGGCGGTGCGCTCTGCGCCTGCTTCCATGCCCTGCAGAGCCGTAATCACCATGCTCAGCTGTTCGTCCTGGGATTTACCGTTCAGTTCCTCGATGGAAAGCCCGACAGCGGACAGCTTTTCGGCTGCTGAATCCGAGCCGCCCGCCGTGTCCGTAATGACGGTGGACAGCTTTTTCATGCCCGTCTGGAGGTTGTTCACGTCAGCGCCGCAGCGCTCAAATACATAGCCCCACTTTTGGTAGCTTTCGGCGCTTATTCCGATTTTCTGCGAGGTCTTGTCTATCTGGTCACCGGCAGAACCCACATCGTTTGCCATATCCCACAGCTTTTTTCCTGCGGCAACGCAGGCTGTTCCGACTGCTGCCGCAGCAGCCCCGAGAGCCGCGCCGATTTTCTTTGCGGTATCCCCGAGTTTGCTCAGTTTCCCGTCAGCGTCCTCGCTGGTATCGGCGGCTTTCTTTACGGAATTGGAGAAGTCCTTTGCTTCATCTCCCGCTTCGTCAAGACCCTTGTCAGCATTTTCAAGGGCGGTGTTGTTGACATTCAGTTCACGCTCCATACCGTTCAAAGCCGCCTGCGCATTGTTCAGCTGTATCTGCCAGCTTTGTGTGCGGCGGTCGTTCTCGCCGAATGACTCTGCCGCATTTGCGAGGGCAGAACGGAGGGTTTCGATTTTCTGTTTTTGTGCGTCGATTTCCTTGTTCAGAACCTCGCTGCGGGCGGTTAGGGCTTCGACGGATTTATCGTTCTTATCGAACTGAGAATCCACAAGCTTCATTTCGGAGCCGAGGACCTTGAACGAGTTGTTTATCTCGGCGAGGGATTTCTTGAACTCCTTTTCGCCCTCAAGACCTATTTTCAAGCCGAAATTCTCTGACATTCTGTTTCACCTCCTTGGCAATGGGCATAAAAAAAGAGCCTTGCGGCTCGGGGGTATTTGGAAAAGGAGCAGCCGAGTGGTTGCTCCTTTATTGTGTTAAAGTGCTCGATAAATTGGAATTTGACGCTCTATTAATGCTATTAAACCCAATCAATAGCATTCTTTACAAGTTTGACAAATGGTTCACAGGTCAGATTTTGGGTAGTGTGTGCAGGAACGATACAGCAGATTTTTCCCTTGCCATAGGTGTGAATCCATACAGCAGGCTGAACGCCGTTCTTTGAAACGGTTTCTGCAAGAATCGTTGTATCAGCATTCGGAATCATTTCCATTACATAATGTTCGTCAAAATCAGGGAATGTGAATTTGCCAATGCCTTCAATAATCGGATGTTCTGCTATCGGTTTTACAGTAAGCGGACATTGTTCGGGATGAGTGATAAAGTTACTTCTTATAACATTTGTAAGGATTGCGTGATTTTCTGTGTAATCAGTAAGTGATGCGTGAAGCATAATCGTTCCCATACCATTCTGAACATCATTCAGAAATTTCTCCGTCCATTTTTCATCACACCAGATTGGAGTAGGAATCTGATCATTTTCAATAGGATCTTTGAAAGACAAAAACAAATCAAACTGCCCGTTGAAATAATCATTTGGGTTCTTTGTGAATGTTACTTCATAATCTGCGTTAAACAGATAGTCCATCATAGGCTTGATGGAATCATCGTGATGCCAGTAATCGTGTACCAAAACAAATACTTTTTTACTCATAAGTTATACATCCTTTCATCACCGTTTTATGGCTACGTTTTTGTGAATTCTCGTTTTTTAGATGTGCGTTAAATTCCGATTTATCGGGCAGATTATCTGCCTTTATAAAACCATTATACCACGCAACTCCACTTTTTTCAACCACTTTTCCAATCAAATCCCCATAGGCACAACCTCGTCAATATCCGCTTCACGCTTAGGTTTAGCAATGCCCATAAACTGCTTATGGCACTCCCACAGATCCATCAGAAACCCGAACGGCATAAGCCACACCTCTTCCGAAGCGAGGTGCAGCTGAGCCGCGCCGTAATAGAACAGCCGGGTGAACAGTTCTGCGTCATTCACTCGGCTGTTACTGCATTTTTTGAGGTATCTTCACTTTCGATATTCCGCTTCGTGCCTTTCAGCATAGCTTCGGTGATAGCGTCCTTGTACTCGGCAAGCTCGCTGGGAGAGGTCAGAAGCTCCACGGTTTCCTCGGTGAGAAGCGGCTTTTTCTCGCTGTTTCTGAGATTATATATCTCAATGCTCTGATTGCAAAGCAGCGTTATCAGCCAGATTATCTCATCAAGCGCCATCTCCATATTCTCAGACCTCATCAGCTTGTCACCGAGGTTATCCAGTCCACCATAGCGATTAGAAATAGCCTTTGTCGCTCTGGTGGTGAGGATCATCTCGTACTGCTCACCGCCGATGGTTATTAAAGAACTGCGTTCATTCGTCATTGCTCATACCTCCGTTACTTGCCTGTTTCAGCGGACTTTGCCGTGAATGTTGGTTCATATACAGACTTGTACCAACCCGTGATTACACTGTCAGGAACGTTCTTCTCGCCCTCGGTCGCTTCCGCTTTCCATGGGTGCTTTCCGCTGCCGTCCGGCTTATTTCTGCGTAAGACCGTTCCTTCAATTGTAGGCGTGGAAAACGTAATGCTGTCACCCTTTGTTGCAAGCGAGGTTGACGGAATACCGAACTTCACTCTGTACAGCCAGAAATAGCGATATTTGCCGTTGGATTTTTTCGCCCGAAACCCGATAGCCACGGGCTTGCCGCCGTCCTCGCTTGTTGAAATAACTACGTTGTTGCTGTCGATAGTCGCGCCCGTCAGAACCGAAGCCGCGTCATTGCCTATATCGTCAATGCCGAGGGAGAGCGTACCGCTTTTGAACTCCTTGACGATTTCCGAAGCGCCGTCATCGGCATATAACGTTGCTTCCGCAAGCTCCACGGAGAGGTCTGCCGAAATTGCCTTTGCAAGCGAAGCGGGAACTCCGTAGGTTTCGCTGCCGTCGCTGTCCTCGTTATTTCAGCGTAGAACAGCTTGTCAAGACCTATTGTTGCCATTTATATCTCCTCCATTTCATAGTTTTTCGCCGTATCAACGGCGTAATGATGATAGCCAGTTTCGTCCTCATAACCGACATACTTTCGGGCGGTTACGGTAATATCCGCGCTGAGCAGAACCTTTACAATCCTGCTCACAGTACGGGTGTAACTGCTTTTCGTAAACAGAGAAATCCGTACTTCCTGCACATCGGCAGTCGGCGCATTGTCTGCGTGAAGTTCAAAGCTGTCGTACAGCGGAGTGAATACCAGATATTCATCGGGAGCCTTTCCTGAATACATCGCAGTCTGCGCCGGGATTTTCAGCTTTTTAGCTATCGCAGAGAGTTCCGAAAGCAAACTCACAGCCCCTCGACCTCCTTTTCAAACGCGGATTTCATGGCTTCCACACACTGCTTTTTCACAGCTGATTTCGCAGGTTTCAGAAAAGGTTTCGCTGACTGACTGCTTGTGCCGTATTCGAGGATATTCGCTATTTTAGCGTTACTGCCGCCGTCCGTTCTCGGCTCGGAAAATCCTACCTTGATGTCATGATTTCCGTTTTTGTCGACCATAACGGGAGATAAGCCGAGCGACCGTTCAAGTCCTCCTGTGGAGCGGGATTTACTTTTCGTTCCCGAACCTACAACGGATTTCAGATTGCTTTTGACCTTTGCGAGAGCGACCTCGCCGCCCGCCTGCAATACCTTTTCGGCAATGCTGTCGGTCTGCGCTCCAAGCCGAGAAATCCTCGCAAGAAATTCATCGGGCATTTTTACATCAGCCTTAGCCACTCGGCTGCACCTCCTTTGCAAGCACTTCAATATACATACCTCTGCCTTTCACATCTTCGACAGAGGTTATCTCAAATACAGAATCGCCGCAGAGCAATCGCATATCCATGGTGATTTTCATTCCCGGAATGGTGCGAAATCGGAACAGGTCGGTAGCTTCGGAAAAGGCGGCTCGGTTTGCCCATTTCTCGCTGCCGTGCCGACCCTCCCGATAGGCTCTGACCTCTGCTACAATAGCATCGGATTCCGTCTGAAAACCCTCGTCATCGAGCGTGACCCGCTTCTGCGTTATCTGTATCTGCGTGTTCATTTTACCGAAACTCATACTTTCCACCGCCTGTCCAGCCGCAGCAGCATATTCACCGTATCCCACACCTGTTTCCCCGCCTGAACATTATCTCCGAAAAAACCGCCTGTACTGCCGTCCCTCGATTCGTAAAAATGCGAGGACAGCATTATTACCGCCTGTTCGGTAGTCGGTGGCATTGCGTTTTCTGAATAGTAATTCTCAGACAAATGCTGATAGCTTTCAGCATACGAAACAGCAGCGGTGATGAACCCTTTTATGAGTTCATCGTCCGCCGAATGTTCAAGTATGAGATTCTGCTTGACTTTGGCGAGCAGTTCATTCATCACGAACCCGAACCTTTCATTTTGAGAATCTGCACGGCTTCGGGAAGAATCAGCTTGCCGTCCACGCGCTCCTTTGCGACAAAGCCAACCATGCCGTTGCCTGCATACAGCTCCTTGAGTTCCGCAAAGGAACGAGTTCCACGGTCGCCGATGTTGTAGTAACTGAAATCACCGAAAGCAATCACGGGCTTTCCCGCCGCAATCGTGGGAACATAGGGCGAGGTGTAAACCTCATAACCGAACAGCCTGTCGACCTCGCCTGCCTGGAGTGACGGCTGCCAGAGGTACGCGCCGTTGTTGTCCTTCAGCTTGCGGAGCGCCGCAATAGTCTGGTCGTTCATGATGAACTTTGCGTTCTTGCGGTACGGGCGCTTGAGGGAGTACACAAGGTTGATTATCTCGTCAGCGGTTATCGCAGTTGCGCTCGCCGCAGTTACAGCAACCTCGCCGCCGCCCTTATCGGAGAAAAGTCCGAGGGGCTTGCCAACTCCATCGCCGTTGAGGAAAGCGTCCTCCTCCGCATTGGAAAGCGCCTTGCCGAACTGCTCGATTATGTAGCTTTCAAGCCCGAAAGCGTTGTCGTAGAGCAGCTCCTCGGTCACCTTAACCGCAACGTGCAGCTTGTGCGCGTCAAGGTTAATCTGCGCGAAAGTTGCGTCACCGAAAGACAGCGCACCGCCCTCGTCAATCCACGCTGCGGCGGGCTTGGTTGCCGCAATGTTTATCTTGTGCTCGCCGCTGGTAGTGATGGTGTGACCCAGCTTTCGCATGATATTCTCCTCGGTCAGCGTGTCGATAAGGCGGCTGTCGTATTCCTCGGGGACAAGATAACCGCCGTTAACGTCAACGCCCTCGGAAAGCACATCTGAAAGCTGTCTGAAATTCGTGCGGAGAGCGTTCAGCATTGCCGCCTTGTACTCATCACTTGCTCTGCCGGACTTGGGCTTGTCGCCGTTCAGCGGCTTTGCGGTGAGGGGTGCTGACGTAGGCTTGGAAAGCTGTGCGTCCATAGCCGCCATCTGCTCCATACGCTCGATTTCAGCGCCGTAGTCCTTGATTTTCTGCTCCATTTCGGCATAAGAAGCGGCGTCCTCTGCGGACAGAAGTCCGTCCTTGTCGCGCTTGGTTTCAACGAAAGCCTTTGCAGCTTCCCACGCTTTGTTGCGCTTTTCGCGCAGTTCAATAATAGTCATGTATGTTACCTCCAGTGCTTAATCAAATCAAGCCGAGAAAATAAATCCTCGGCTTTGGTTTTATGTTCTGTTTTCGGCGCTATATGGCACTTTTCTGCAATCCTGCCCATGAGCGAATTAACCACCTGCGCTTCTGAATACATCAGAGCGTTAGCGGACTGTTCCTCCATAGGTTCTTCACGGGCAAGAATACCGTCCGCAAAGCCGAGTTCCACCGCTTTGTTTGCGTTCATCCATGTTTCTGCGTCCATAAGGTGCGAGATTTTCGCGCGGCTCATTCCCGTCTTGATTTCATAAGCGTTCATAATGCTTTCTTTGACCTCGGACAGCATTTCGATTGCTTTCTGCATTTCGGCTGAATCGCCCATAGCTACCGTCATTGGATTGTGTATCATCAGCATTGAAACAGGGGACATCAAAACCTTGTTTCCCGCCATCGCGATAACGCTTGCGGCACTCGCAGCTATACCGTCAATCTTCACGGTGACGTTTCCCTTGTAGTCCATCAGCATATTGTAGATCTGCGCCGCCGCAACGCAGTCGCCGCCGGGTGAGTTTATCCAGATGGTAATGTCACCGCTACCGGACAGCAGTTCCTCCTTGAAAAGCTGCGGAGTAACATCATCGTCAAACCAACTCTCATCTGCGATAGTGCCGTTGAGGAACAGAGTTCGCTCCGGGGTCGGCTCCTGCATTTCCTCGTTCTTCGCCGTCCTGTTCGTCCATTTCCAAAACTTCTTCATCAGTATTCTCCTTTCCACTTGCCGCCGCGAAAATACCCGCGTCAGCAAGTTTTGTCATGTTGCCGTTTATGAGGTAAAGGTCGCCGCCATCCTCGGCAGGGATACGGTCGAGGTTTTCAAGCTCCCGAATGTCGTTTGCAGACAGCCAGCCGTTCTGACGGGCAGTAGCGTAACCACTCATGCGGCTTGCGTAGTCGCCGCGCAGCAGACCGTCAACATTGAACTTGATGAAATACTCCCGTTTCTCGCTCGGAGTGAGCAGCGAACGCACCATACTTTGTTCCCACCGAACAAGCCACGGTTCAAGGGTGTATTTCACGAACTCCAGCGACTGCTGCTCGATATTAGAAAAGCTCGACTTTTCAAGGTCGCCAACCATGTGCGGTGGAACTCTGAAAATTCGAGCAATTTCGTTTATCTGAAACTTTCGGGTTTCGAGGAATTGCGCCTGCTCAGGTGAAATGCTGATGGGAGAGTATTTCATGCCCTCTTCAAGCACAGCTACTTTGTTTGCGTTGTGTGAACCGCCGAATGTTGCGTTCCAGCTTTCGCGTACTTTATCCGGGTTCTTCAGCGTACCGGGGTGTTCAAGCACACCACTCGGAGCAGCGCCGTTTGCAAAGAACTTAGCACCGAACTCCTCGGTTGCAATCGCAAGCCCGATAGCGTTCTTCGCCATTGCGATAGGCGAGTAACCCACAAGCCCATCAAAGCCAAGCCCTGGAATATGCAGGACATCGTAAGGTGAGAGAATTACTTCGTATTCCTTACTGCGTATTGCTTCATCAGAACCTCGGTAGTATTTATAATACAGCCTGCCGCTTGAATCACGGTCAACGGTCATTCTGTTCGGCATAAGCGGATAGAGAGCAACGACCTCGCCTTTGCCGTTGCGGATAATTTGCGCGTAAGCGTTGCCCCACAAGAGCAGGTGCGTCATGAGCGTTTCACGAAAAACAAACGAGGTCATTTCGGGGTTCGGTTCATCGTGGAGCAGGCGGTAAAGAGAATGCGATACAGCTTTCTCCTTGCCTCCATCTGGACGATACTTGTAGACGTGCAGCGGTAATCCCGCCACGGCTTCCGACAGCACTCTAACGCAGGAATACACGGCGGTCATCTGCATTGCGGAACGCTCGGTGACGTTCTTTCCCGCAGTAGAACCGCCCATGTAAAAGCGGTATGCGCTGCCGGCAGTGCTGTTTTTGGGCTTGTCCCTTGAATGGAATAAGCTGCTGAAAATCTTCATTTAGTCAGTCCTTTCGTAAAATGGGCATAAGAAAAGCACCTGCCATTACTGACAGATGCTTAATAATTATTCTGTTGTGTTATATAAGCTTTTTCATCACGCGAGTGTAATCTCGCTTTGCGTTGAAAACCGCATTAACGTATACCGTGTTTTCTTCCTTGACATAATAATAAAACATAAGGTAATTATCATGAATAAGAAAACGATATCCGTTACTCACAAGAACCCTGTCCTTTGGTAGCGAGCCGCTTTCCGGCAGTATTTCGAGATTTTTGCATTTTTCTCTTAGCTTGTTTACAAAACGGATCGCAATATTCTTATCCTTTGACTGCTTTGCAATATAAAAGGCTATATCGCGAAGATCAGCTTCTGCCGTATCAGTGAATATTACTCTGCAATTCATACATCAAGGTTCTCCAGGTCGTTTAATAAATCGTTGAATACATCATCAGCGCTGTGGACTCTTCCAAGCCTTATATCATCCATGCTTTGCGCAAGGTGAGCATACAGAGCAAGTTTTTCTTCAAGCTCGGAAATATAGTGCATTGTCTGCTGATAATCCTCATGGCTCAGAAGTACAGTATCCTCCTTGCCGTTAACCGTGATCGCTACCGGGTTATCCCTTGTAAGTGCGGAAATCTGAGCGTAATTAGTGCGAATGTCCTTTGACGGTCTTATTGAAATAGAATTTGTCATAAAAAACACCTCCTATGTTGGTAGTCATATTATATCACAATTATGCTACTTTGTCAATAAGATTATACGCATCAGATAAAAAGTATTCCTCTTTCATCATAAACACTCGCCCTGTGGTCATTTCCACAGCGGATAGCCCTGTCAAGCGCCATAATTGTTGCCACAGCTCCGTCAATCTTTTCTGTGGACTTTTCCTTGTCAGCCTTGATGTTTCCGGCAGGGTCGGTGCGAATGTAGATATTGTCCATATTCCACCGCAGAACCGGGTGACCGCCGTGGGCAATCTTCTGTTCAAGCACCAGTTTCATCAGTTCTTTGGTCGGCGGGGACATATCTTTAAACCCCTGTCCGAAAGGCACGACTGTAAAGCCCATGCCCTCGAGGTTCTGAACCATCTGCACCGCACCCCAGCGGTCAAAAGCTATCTCTCGAATATTGAAACGCTCACCGAGCCGTTCAATGAACTGCTCGATAAAACCATAGTGAACCACGTTGCCCTCGGTGGTCTGGAGGTAACCCTGACGCTCCCACACATCATAAGGAACATGGTCACGGTTTACACGCAGGGTCAGATTGTCCTCGGGAATCCAGAAGAACGGCAGAATGATGTACTTATCCTCCTCGTCCAAAGGAGGAAAAACAAGCACGAACGCAGTAATATCCGTGGTTGACGAAAGGTCAAGCCCACCGTAGCAGACGCGCCACTCCAGTTCGTCCTCGTCAACGGAGAATGCGCATTTGTCCCACTTCTCCATCGGCATCCAACGAACCGCCTGCTTTACCCACTGGTTCAGACGAAGCTGTCGGAAAGCGTTCTCCTCGCCTGGGTTCTGCTTGGCAGATTCGCAGGCGGCTTTGACCTTATCTATTCCGACCGTAATATCAAGGCTCGGGTTGGCTTTCTTCCACACTTTCGGGTCAGTCCAGTCATCGGATTCATCAGCGCCATAAATCACAGGATAAAAAGTAGGGTCGATTTTCCGACCCTCGATTATATCCTTGGCTTTCTGATGAGTTTCGTAGCAAATGCTGTGCGTGTCAGTTCCGGCTGTGGTGATTAGAAAATACAGCGGTTGCATTCTTGCGTCACCGGAGCCTTTGGTCATTACATCAAACAGCTTTCGATTCGGCTGAGTGTGCAGCTCATCAAATACAACACCGTGGATATTGAATCCGTGCTTGCTGTACGCTTCTGCCGAAAGCACCTGATAGAACGAGTTAGTAGGCGTGTATATTAGTCGTTTCTGCGATGCTAAAATCTTCACTCGCTTGGAAAGAGCAGGACACATTCGCACCATATCTGCCGCCACATCGAACACGATAGCCGCCTGCTGTCTGTCGGCGGCACAGCCGTAAACCTCGGCTCGTTCCTCACCGTCACCGCAGGTGAGAAGCAGTGCAACAGCGGCGGCAAGCTCGGATTTACCTTGCTTCTTCGGTATCTCAATGTATGCCGTGTTGAACTGCCGGTAGCCGTTCGGTTTCAGCGTCCCAAACAAATCTCGGATTATCTGCTCCTGCCAATCAATAAGTTCAAAGGGTTTTCCCGCCCAGGTTCCTTTGGTGTGGCACAGGCTTTCGATGAATGCAACCGCAAAGTCTGCGGCAGCTTTATCGTATCGGCTGTCCTTTGCCTTGAACTTGGTGGGTTTGTATTTTTTCAGCTTTCTCAATGCGGTCACCTCCTTATTTTAGATATGAAAAAAGCACCGCATAGTGCGATGCTTTTTATGTTGTGCTGCCAAATAAACTGGAATTTGACAAGCCGTTATTGAATTTCCTTGATAAACACTTGCATTCGCCTTGTTACAAGCTCATGGCTGTTTTTAATTTCTTCTTTATCTACCCATTTGTAAGCAATTGTTTCTCCTTCTTGAAGAAGAATGGAGTCTTTGTCACATTCGATATCGCATAAATATTCCACATAAATAGAATGATGTTTATTATGAACGACACGACCAATTTCGATTAAGTTTTCGGAACAAATGCCTGTTTCTTCTCTTAACTCTCTAACAGCACATTCTAAGGGGAGTTCTCCTTTTAATGCGGAGCCACCTGCGGTTAATTCCCACATACCGCCAAAATGCTTCCTTTTGTCCCTTTGCATAAGAAGATATTGTCCATCAGTATGTCGTACTGCAATTTCGCAAACTAAGTGATAAATCCCGTCTGGGATTTCATCGCCTCTTACTAACACAATGTTGTCAAGCTTGTTAAATTGATTATCATATGCGTCCCATAGTTCCAGCATAGTACACCTCCGCCAAATTCCGATTTGTAGGGCATATTAACCCACTATCATTTTATCACAATCAAACAAAAAAATCAACCCTTTTTTGTAAACGAGGAAGAGAGCCTTTCGGCTCTGCGTTCCGTTGATTTTCAGAAAAGGCTGTCAATCTTGTTGTATTCTGCTTTCAGCCTTGCAACCTCCTGGGCAATGCACTTCATTCTGAAACAGTTTCTGCAAGCCTTGCCTTCGGCGGTTAACTTTTCAATCTCCGCTTTGCGGCGGGCAAGCACCTCGATTTCGTTTCCGTTCTTTGCGTCCTTAAGGTCTCTTTCAAATCTTGTCATTTTCATGTCCTCCGTGTTTTGTTTTCCTTTCGGTATGTGTATATTAACTCTAAAAACACATAATAGCAAGCGGTTTTCGGAGAATATACTGCACAAAGATTTAACACGGAATTGTGTAATTTATCTGCCTATATTTCGGTGGATAATGCTGAGGATTTTATCCTGCTCAGCAGTATTTACGCCGATGCTCTGTAACGCCTCTCGTGTGCCGCAGTCGGGACAGATAGCGGTGTTGGGATAGTTTCTCGACATTGCCGGGTGCTCGCCGTACACCGCCCCACAGAGGGGACAGGTGCGAAGCATTGTTGCGTTATCTGATTTCATTTGCAACCCTCCTGCTGTTGTTCAGCGCTGCGAGAAGAATACTCTCATCAAAACCAAAACCGCTGTAACCCTCAAGGCAAGTCCGAACATACGAACCGCTCGGCAAGCCCAGTGGACGCTCTTCATGCATAATGTACACGAAAGCCGTTCTGCCCACTGTCTTGCCCGAGAAGTACCTTACAGGCAGTTCGATTTCGGTCTTGTAGTAGAAAGTAGGGTATCCCTCGTAGCGGTCAAGGTTGAGTTCATCACTCGGTTCAACCGACCAGACTGCGACAGGAACTTCCGCTCCCGATTTCGGTTCGATTGTGAGGTAAGCGCCTGTCTTGCTGCCCTTGAAAAGCAGTTCGTAATCCTTGATAACCGCAGTTCCCACAGCCTTTGCCGTAGGACACCGCCATGCCATTTGCCGAACATTCAAGTTGCTGCCATAAGCAAGGTAGTATTTTTTCATTTGAAATCCGTCCTTTCTGAAAGGCGGTATCAGAAATCACCTTTCTACCACCAAAAGCCCCCGAGTGGGGGATTGGGGGCAGGAAGCTGATTCCTGCTTACTGCGGCCTGCCGTTGCGAAATGCCGTGTCGCCTTCGAGCCGCTTGGTGTAAAGTTCCCTTGCGGTCTTGAACTCGTCACCGATGAACCCGAGCCGCAGTAACCAAGTCCGCATTGCGTACTTGGGGTTTTCAGTCTGCTGAGGATTTGCGCTTGCGGTCTTGACCTGCTTGGCAAGCTGGCTGAGAGCCAGGCAAAGCTGAATGTAGCTTTTCAGCTGACCTGCGTGAAGTCCGTTCTGCTTGCCGCCCGAGGGCGCGTCAAACTGGAAAAGTCTGAATTCAATCGTGCCCTTTGTAAAGGTTGCGTGGAGGTTCAGCATATGGTAGCGGCTTTCGTTGTAGTGCGCCGACCTGCCGTAATCCGCATTCTGACTGCCGTACCAGGTGTCCGCAAGCGCCGCCATGGTTTTCGGCTTTTTGCGGTTGAGTTCCACCAGGAAATCCTTGCTGACCGTGCGGCAGTAGCGGCTCATGCGGCTTCTGTCGAGGTTCAAGGCGCTTGCAAGCAGGCTTTCATGGCTTGCCATAATGTTTGCGAGGTTTCGCAAAGTCTGCGGTGTGTGACCCTTGGCTCCGATGTGAATGTGAACTCCGCAGCCCCTTGTAGCGTCGCTTTTCGCACCCGCCTTGCGAAGTCTGCGGATAAGCTCCTGCAGGGTTTCCATGTCTGCGTAGGTGAGTATCGGGGTCACCATTTCGCACTTTTCACTGTCCGGTCCGTGAATGCTCACGTCCTTTTGGAACTTCCACTCTCGACCCTCGCTGTCCCATGCTGAGTAGGTGCAGTAACCGTTGCGGCCTGCGGTATTCTCATGGCGGCGAGTGCCGAAGAACTCGGCGGCAATCTGTGCGGCTTTCGTTCTTGTAATATTATTCATTTCAACCTCGACCCCTATGGTCTGGTTCATCATTTCTTCAATCTGCTTTGTGGTTTTTGCGTTCATTGTGGTGTCCTCCGTTGTTTTGTTTCCCTTTCTGAGTTGCCCCTCGGTTGGCGGCGTCCGTGCCGCCTTTTGGGGGCAACCTTGCAGCGTCCTTGCTGCGGTAGACACATATTAACTCTAAAACGAGTATATAGCAAGCGGTTTTACCACAATATATTGAACGAAATACACACGCAGAAATCGTGTATATCAGCCACGGATTTTGCGAACTACATCAACACCAAGAACAGCATTCAGCCCGGAGCCGTTATCCCAGCGGACGAGCAGATTTCCTGCGTCGTCAACGCCTTTAATCGTGCCGCGAGTACCTATCGGCGGCGCCTGGAAATCGTCCATTGAAACCAGTTCCACACGGCAGCTGGCAGGGTACTCTCGGCGGTACTGCTCAATCTGCTCCTTACTCGGAAACTTCATTTACAGCACCTCCATTTCTGAAAGCCGATGAACCTGTGAGGTTTCTCAGCAGTATCTTCCGCTCGGCTTTGTACTCCGAACCGATGAAACCTAACCGCAGGAGAAAGCAGCGGAATGCATACTTATCGTTGTCGGTTTCCTTTTCTTTCGCTGTAACTCGCTTTGCGTTTGCGGCAAGTTCGCAAAGAGCCGATATGAAATGCGTGTAAGCCTTACATTCGTCAGTGCTGCACTCTGCGAACCATGGAAACTTCACCGTGCTGTCCGTGACCTCAATCGGCAGCTTATCCACCGCTAATGCTTTGCGGATAAGTCTGCCTTTTGCTTTGAGCAGCTTGGTAAGATTCTCGACCGCCGTGCTTTCAAGCGGAACTTCCACCGTAAGCCCCACAGGTTCGCTGTGTTCGGCGCTGTCGGTGTCTGCGGGTATTTCCTCGGTATCCGTTTTCGGCGGTTCTGTGTCGGCAACCTCGGCGATGAATCCACGCCCTACAAGGAATTCAAGCAATCCTTCGATTTCCTCGCTGTCGGCTCTGTCATCGAATTCAAGGTTGCCCTCACGGGTCACCGTGAAATAATCGATTCGGTAAGCGTAGGTCGGTGTTCTCATGTAAACTGCTTTCGCTCCCGTGAACTCGCTGATGGCTTTCACAAGCGGTTTTCTGTCCTGTGCGTTGTAGTAAATTGTCATGGCATTTTGCCCTCCTTTGCGTACATATTAACTCTGAAAGGCATATATATCAAGCCGTATTACTACACAATATTTTTGGGTTCAGCTGTGTACAGTACACAATCCCCGAAAGGACAAAGTAAACACACGGCAGAGCAACACCGTTTCCCCACAGCTTGTACTCGGCAGAGTCGCTGTGGGGATTTTTCAGCCATGCGCGGATCTGCTTTTCGGACTTCGGCTTGACTGCGCTACCGATGATTTTTCTGTGTATTTCAAAGACCTCTTTCCAGAATGTCAATTCTTCATCTGTAGGCTCGTCCGTTCCGAGATCTGCGCACCACCAGTCGGGAAATCCCTGCAAACGGGCGCACTCCGTTGGAGTAAGCCTGCGGACTATGTATTCCGGAGAATTCACGGTCGGCGGGTCTTTGTAATCGCTTGCGACAAGCGTGTTTGCGAGATTCTCCTTGGCTTCGGTGTGGTAGGAATTCTTGCTTGTGCTGTAAACCAATGTTTCCGAACCCCCTCCGTACATTCCACCAGCTGCTCTCAATGCTCCGCATTTATCGTTTTCGCTGTACTTCGTGTAGCTATCTTGTGAAAAAGCTACTGCGTGTCGGTCGGTGGTGTTCAGAGTGAACGAAATGTCCTCATTCACACCGCTGCCTTGCGGACCGTTTTTGTCGGCTCTGCCTATCATTGAACCCTGGACGGCTACGACTGCCACGCCGCCTTGGTTTGAGTCGGGAGAATTACCGCCCGTATCTATCGTCCGTGATGTATCCGTTTCATAGCAGTTCTGCCGTGCGTTTTTCGTGCCGTCAGATGTGAAACGAACATCAAAACAGCGTATATCTTCAACCACAAACGGCTGATTGTTGCCGCCTGTCCCGTAGGTTGAAGAAACCGTTGGAGCAACGCCGTGCAACTCCGTATAGCGTGTATCCTGCGAGTGGTTTTCATAGACAGTTGCAGGAACAGTCCCTGCGCGGAGTGTAGGTGAAGTTTCATCTTCGTAGCCGATACCTCTCGCTTTTGCCGAGTGTTCCGTGCAAAACCCTGCTGCGGACTCCATCACGCACGGTGGGTGATGAGCTTCGGCTCGGAGTGTGCAAGTTACTTCCTCCGTCACGTCCATTCTGTTGCCACCTTGGTCGTTCAAGCAGACTGCGCTTGTCGTTCCAGTGCCGCTTTCAGCAGCGGAGGCAGTTCTTTGCCACGTTTTGAAGCTCTCTGCAGAATACCCCGACAAGCCTTCGGACTCAAACAGTATTTTTCCGGCACATTCGCTATCAAAATCTGCGACAAGGAAGATGCGTTTTCTTCTCTGGGGGACTCCCCAGTATTGTGCGTCAAGCACTCGCCAGGCAATGGAGAAACCGTCTGCCAGTATCTCTCCTGCGTTTGTCCATTTCTCACTTCTAGGAACAGAAACGGTTTCGTCCTTGATCCTGCACAGGCTTTCAAGGACTGCTCTGAAGTCCTCGCCCTTGTTAGACGAGAATGCTCCGGGGACATTTTCCCAGACCGCAAATCTCGGATATCTTCCATCAGTCGCACACCTCATTTCTTTTATAATTCTGACCGCCTCATAGAACAGGCTCGACCGCGAACCGTCAAGACCGCTGCGTTTTCCGGCAATGCTCATGTCCTGGCACGGACTGCCAAACGTGATTATATTCACTGGCGGGAGTTCCGCACCGTTCAGCGAGGACACATCTCCGTAGTGTTTCATCTGCGGCAGCCTTTTCGTTGTTATCCGAACAGCGAACGGCTCGATTTCCGAAGCCCACAGCGGAGTAATGCCCGCAAGTATTCCTCCGAGCGGGAAACCGCCGCTGCCGTCAAAAAGGCTGCCGAGCGTGAGTTCATTCTTCATCGGTGACCTCCAGTTCGGAATAAGCAATCGTCTTTCCTTCACGAACCACAGACACATTCTCCGCAGAACCGACCTGCTCAATATACCGCTTCACGATAACATCGCAGAACTTTTCATCAAGCTCAATGGTGTGGCAAATACGGTTCGTCTGCTCACAGGCAATGAGCGTACTGCCCGAGCCGCCGAACGGGTCGAGAACTATACAGTTGCTCATGCTTGAATTCTTTATCGGATAGGCTATAAGCGGAATCGGCTTCATTGTCGGGTGGTCGCCGTTCTTCTTCGGTTTGTCGAACTCCCATATTGTCGTCTGCTTGCGGTCGGAGTACCACTGGTGCTTGCCGTTCTTCTTCCAACCGAAAAGGCACGGCTCATGCTGCCACTGATACGGCGAGCGACCGAGAACAAGCGACTGCTTCTTCCAAATACACGTTCCGGAAAGGTAAAATCCCGCGTCAGCAAACGCTTTGCGGAAGTTCAGACCCTCTGTATCTGCGTGGAAAGCATAGATGCTTGCATCGTTCGCCATAGCTTTCTCCATGCAAGTAAAAGCGTCAAGCAGGAACTGATAGAACTTCTCGTTTTCGAGGTTATCGTTCTTGATTTTTCCCGCCGAACCCTCATAATTCACATTGTACGGCGGGTCGGTAACCACAAGATTAGCCTGTTTGCCGTCCATAAGGAACTCGTAAGTTTCTGGTTTCGTACTGTCGCCGCAGACAAGTCTGTGATTACCGAGCAGCCAGAGGTCACCGGGCTTTGTCATGCAAGGCTTTTCCATCTCTGCGTCAACATCAAAATCATCGTCCTTGGTATCGGAATCCTCGTCAAAGAATGCGGCGAGTTCCTTTTCATCAAAGCCCGTCAGACCGAGGTCGAAATCGTCAGCCTGCAATGCTTCGATTTCAACTTTCAGCATTTCCTCATCCCAGCCCGCGTCAAGAGCCATTCGGTTGTCTGCGATTATGTACGCTTTCTTCTGAGCGGGCGTAAGATAATCCACGAACACGCAAGGCACTTCGGAGATATTTTCTGCCTTGGCGGCGAGAATTCTTCCGTGACCTGCTATGACATTGAAATCCCTGTCGATGATAACCGGATTTATAAATCCGAATTCCCGCAGCGAGGAACGCAGCTTGTTCAGCTGCTCCGGCGAGTGAGTCCGAGCATTGTTGATGTATGGTATCAGCTTGTCTATCTGGACAAGCTGCATTTCACTGGTCGTGTTCATCTGACATTCCTCCTTTTGAGAACCTTGTGCAGCCCTTTCCGGGCGTCCGCAATATTTCCTTTAACAGCCTGACCCTTGATTGTTCGGTATTGCTGAACTGTAAGGTTCGGACGGCTGCCTTTGAGTTCTCTAAAAAACTCGATGGTGTCCTTGGACATAGCGTTATCCTTTCCTGGAACGCAAGAGCCGTTCCATTGAATCGTTCAAATCATCTTCGAAAGGCTCCGTGCAGTTCTCCTTGACAATGTCGTAGATTTCGTACCAGATAAGGTTTGCGCTTTTCTGAAACTGCTGCGACATCTGCACGAACGGCGAAGCAATAACGCCGCCCGTGGTCGGGTGCTTGCCGAGCAAGCCGTAAGTGCTGATTGCTTCCTCGCATTGAATGTATCTTGCGTATGCCTGGGAGTAGGCTTCGATGAGCCGCTTGTTTACGAGGTTCTCACAGCTCCTTTGTTTAAGCCACAACCAAGTTTCACGGTAAATATCGTCAGCGCCGAGCGGAACTCCGTTCTTTTGCCGAGCCGACAGATAGTCGCTTGGCTTCGGCATATCCGTGCCGTTAAGCGCAGCACCCTCCGGCAGGTCGACCGCTTCAAGTTCCGCAGTGTCGAGCGCAGGAATATCGTTGCTTATGATTTTCACCGGAAGTCCTTTCTGCTTTTTCTCTGCGGCAGGAGCGGGTTTATCTCCGGCGCGTACCCGTCTGCCGCCTCTGTTTGTGCCGTCCTTAGCCATGATTTCACCTCCGCAGGACAAGAAAAAAGGACGGTTCACACCGTCCGAAAATATTTCATGGTTTAATACCCCGTTTGAACCCCGATTTTTGCGCACGAAGCCCCGGGCCGCTGTCCGAGGTAAAGTGTGCAGAGATTCTGACCGCCCCTATGCTGCACACTGTAAAACAAATTACTATATTGTGTTGACAATGTTTTCAAAAATGATTATAATACAATTGAGCCATAAGAATTGAAAGGAGATCAATATGGAATTTTTAGAATACGGTAGCAAAAACGCCCCCACTCTTATATTCATTCACGGCTCATGCACCACAGCCGAGACCTGCTATTCAAAGGTAGCCGAGGCACTGAAAGACAATTATCACTGCGTCCTTTGCAGGCTTGACGGTCACTATGACGGCTCACCCGACTTTGTTTCCCTCGATAAGGAAGCGGAGCAGATAGAAGAGTATGTACAGCAAAGCCTGAACGGAAGCGTATATGCCCTTATTGGGCTGTCCCTCGGCTCCACTATATGCGTTCATCTGCTCACAAGAAAGAAAATTTCCGTCAGCAAGGTGTTCCTTGACGGCGTGTATGTGCAGAACAAGGGCGCTTTGTACGCCAATATGTGTGCGCTAATGTGCAATATCGGCATCGACTATATGCGAAAGGGTGGAAAAGTCCCCGACAAGCTGATAGAAATGGTTTTCGGCAAGGGCAACAGAAGCGTTGTGGATATGATGTACAGCGGCACATCAAAGATAACGGTAAAGAACGTGTGCAGGCAGGTCTATGAGTATAAGCTTGGCAATATCTCCACCGACGGCGTAGATATCATCAGCCTGAGAGGCGAATATGAGCCTATACCCACAGCATCATTCAAGCTGCTGAAAGAACATATCCCCCATATCCGTGAAAAGATTATACCAAACTGCGGTCACGTCCAATTTCTCAATGAACAGCCTGATAAATATATCCGTCTGCTGACGGAATTTCTGAAAAAGTGATGATCCGAAAAGGCGCGTATGAAAATATGCACCGGACGCAATATGCTTGTGAGCTTGAACTTTTTCTTTTCCAAACGGGTTCAAACTCTGATTTGTTTTAATCATCTATCTCCTATATTGTGATGTATTTTCGTGTGACACGACTGACACAGCGACATCAGATTGTTGAAGTCATTACTGCCGCCTCGCGACACGGGAACGATATGGTGTACCTCCTCAACAGGAGTGAGCCGACCCGCTTTCAGACACATCTCGCACAGCGGGTGCGCTGAAACGTACCGTCTGCGTATTTCCCGCCACGCTCTGCCGTATTTCTTGTTGCTGTCGGCAGGACGGACGAGTTTATTGTAGCGGCGGTTTATCTGCTTTGCGTGTTCCTCGCAGTACTGCCCGTCACAACGTTTGGGACAGCCGGGGTAGGAACAGGGGCGCTGTGGTCGTCTGGGCATGGGTTCATCTCCTTAAATCGAACGATTTATTCTTCTTTTATTTGAAAATCGTGCGATATTATCACGAATTTTTCGTACAGACACACAAAGAGCCTTGCGGGTGTTACAACCTACAAGGCTTTCTCTGTATTCTTTGCTGATTATATCATACCACAAAGGGGCTACTGTAAAATAGTTGATTTTACTGTAATGTTTCAGGAACGGTCACTTCACGCAGCGCCTTGTGGTGCATTTTATAGATGTTGTCTATGCCGTATCCCATCTGCACAGCAATCTGCTCCCATGTTTTGAAACACAGATACCGCAGTTCAAGTAACGTCTGATATTCAAGATTTGAAACACCGCGAATCACTCCGGCGATCTCTTTTTTCAGGTCAACCAGGCTGTCAATGTCTGCGTTTATCTCGCTTTCCATATCCACGATTTTGATTATAACATCTTCCATACGGTGGATATTTCTTGTGGAGTTGCCGGGCATATCGTTGAAAACCGTCGTTGCTTTCTGTGCAAGCAGATTCAATGAAGCTATCTGCTCCATCTTGCTGTTGATACGCTGATCTATTCTATACGCCTGTCCGAGATATTCCTTTGCCGTCATGCCGAAACCTCCTCTTTGAGCTTTTTCAGAAGCAATTCTCCGTTCAAATCCGAAAGTATCGAAAACCAGTTTGAACGGAAGAATTTCTCTATACTCCGCTTGTCGTGCTGCGCCGATTTGTCGTCTGGAGTGTAGCGCAAGCGTTCCACGGAATCACGATAGTCCTTTACGGCTTGAATAATTATAGCATTTGCGAGTTCCTTGTATGGGTTCATTTATGTACCTCCGCTTTCACTGCGGTGATAAGAGCCGCCTGCGTTGTGTCCTTTGTTTTCAGAGCTTTGATTATCTGCTCGTCAATAGTGTCTTTGGCGATTATGTTCTGAATAATCACCGTATCTGCGGTCTGACCCTGACGCCACAGTCTTGCGTTTGTCTGCTGATACAGTTCAAGGCTCCACGTAAGCCCGAACCAAACCAGGGTCGAACCTCCGCTCTGTAAGTTCAATCCGTGTCCGGCAGAAGCAGGGTGTATAAGCGCAACCGGGATTTTTCCGCTGTTCCATTCGGAAATATCTCGGCTAGACTTGATTTCACGGATTTCAAAGCGTTTTCGGATACGCTCTAAATCGTGCTTGAACCAGTAAGCAACAAGCAGTGGTCTGCTGTTCATGCTTTCGATTATATCCTCCAAAGCGTCCAGCTTGCGGTTGTGTATCTCGATAATGCTTTCGTCATCGGAATAAACCGCACCGTTTGCCATCTGCGACAGCTTATTTGAAAGAGAAGCGGCATTAGCCGCAGTAATCTCATTATCCTCTGTGGCGAGAATGAGGTCTTTCTTCAAACGGTCGTATTTCTCCTTTTCATTTTCGGAAAGCTGAACCATGTATTCCGCGCTTATGAGTTCGGGCATTTTAAGGTGGTCGGTGGCTTTCATGGAAATGGTGATATCCGAGATTTTGTCGTAAATCCGCTGTTCCGCATCGGGTAATGGCTTGTAGCTGTAAATCACCATGCCGTTTCTTTTGTCGGGCTGAAAATATGCGTTTCGGTACTGTCCGATGAACCGCCCGAGCCGTTCTCCCATATCCAGCAGTTTGAACTCTGCGAATAAGTCCATCAGACCGTTGCTGGCAGGTGTTCCCGTCAATCCGACTATGCGTTTCAGCTTCGGTCGGACTTTCATAAAAGCCCTGACCCGCTTCGATTGATGGTTTTTGAACGAAGAGAGCTCGTCAATAACCGCCATATCGAAATCGAAAGGCAGTCCGCTTTCCTCTACAAGCCACTGTATATTCTCTCGGTTGATGATGTAGATATCCGCAGGAGTGGAGAGCGCCGAAATCCGCTCCTGCGCCGTTCCGACAACTACGCTGTACCGCAGATTCTTCAAATGCTCCCACTTTTCAATTTCAGTGCCCCAAGTATCACGAGCCACACGAAGTGGTGCTATCACCAAGACTTTATGTATTTCAAAGCTGTCAAAAAGCAGGTCGTTTATCGCCGTCAGCGTAATGCTCGTTTTGCCTAAGCCCATATCCAGCAAAAGCGCTGAAATGGGGTGGGTGATTATGAACTCGGCGGCATACCGCTGATAATCATGGGGATTGTATTTCATCAAGTATCGCTCCTATCTGCTCTATGCTGTCAATGACATACACATGAAAGCCGAGTTTCATCAATGTTTTGTGCCTTGCTAACTGCAGGGGACGTGGCTTTTTGCTGAGTGCTTTCAGTTCTGCAAAGGCGATTTTGCCGCCCGGGAGAAGTATCAATCTGTCCGGCATTCCATCAAAATTTGGTGACACGAATTTCAGACACATACCACCGCTTTTTCTGACCGCTTGCACCAGCTTCTGTTCTATCTGTTTCTCACGCATTTTACGCTCCTTTTTCTTCAATGGTGTTGGTCATAGGCACTCGTTTCATAAAACTCTCTATAAGGCATTTTTTGTCATTAAAACTGCCCTAAAGGGGATTTTATACTAAGACCTTCACCGACCTGCACCCTTATGGTTTTAATCTGTCATAAAGTCAGGTTTCAAGCGGATTCCGTAGACCATAATGCCTGTTTTGGATTTTCGTTTTTCAAACCCTGCGGTATCAAGTCCGGTGTAGAAATCTGTGGTGCTTCTCGTGTATTCTCCTGTCCTTGCACAGTATGCACGGTACTCTTGGTAAAGCTCGCCAGACTTCTGCGTATATGATGTATCAATCTCACAGCAGTCCTCAATGAACATGGAAAGCCAGTCGTTATTTTCCCGATAGTGAGATATTGCTTCACTTACGCACTGCGGAATTTTCAGCTTGAAATTGCATTCGATCACCTTTTTTGCTCCCTCAATGATCCATGAAAGCACAGCGCCGCCTGCCTTTTCTGAAAGGTAGTCCGCATAATTTTTGATGTCGGAATTGCCCTCGATTTTCGCATTGAACGGTATAACTATAAGCCTGCGCCATGTACCTTCGTCATTTGCTCCGACCCTCGGAAGATGATTTGTGTACAGCACAAGCGTGTGCGTGGGAGTATATCTGAATGGGTCGCGGTACTTCTTTTCTGCGGAAACCTCATCGGTGGAACACAACTGCTTTACCACCGAAGTATTCAGCCGCATACCCTCTTCCAGTTCTGCGGCTATGACCAGCCGTTTTCCCTTTAGTTCAGCCATCTCAGGCTTGACATTTCGCTTACAGCCAACCGTGAGTGCATCGGCGGATATACTCCCGCTGTACGAACCGAGAACCCTCGCAATTGTGTTCCAAAACGTACTCTTACCGTTGCGACCCTCACCGTAGGAAATAATAAGAGCCTCCATGTACACTTTTCCGATTGCCGCAAGCCCGACTATCTGCTGAACATACTCGATAAGTTCGTCATTGCCGCAGAAAAAGCTGTTCACGGCTTCAAGCCAGATATCCATACCATCATCACCGGGAGATACAGCAGTCACCTTTGTTATGAGATCGTCTGCGGAGTGCTCCGAGCTTGTCCCAGTTCGCAAATCGTATGTAGCCGCCGGAGTATTCAGCAGAAATTCCTGCGAATCAAAATCCTTAATATCCCGCAACAGCATAGGCTTTGCCGCCTGCAATGCGGAAGTGATATACTTCATATCCCTGCGTTTCATTACGAATGACTTATACACAAGTGCCGTCATGTATTCAGCAAAGGCTTTCTCGCTTTTCTCATCTATCGCCTTTTCGAGAGCCTTGCCGCCCGAAAGCACAGTTTCCTTGTCTATTCCGGATTTCATAAGAGCCTGCTGTGCCTTTTCCAAAGCGGTTTTAGCTTCATCAAGCTGTTTGTCAAGAAAATCCTCGCAAGCGCCAACAGCAAGCTGTTTTGACTCTGCCCAGCGGACTCCGTCATAACGCATATAGTCGGTGGCGTCCGTGAATACAAGTTCGCCGCTGTACTCTCGTGCGAGGACTTTAGCCTGTCCGATGTCAGAATAGTCTTCGGGTTTCAGATTAAATCCCGAATTATACTGCTCGGGAGGAATATAGCCGTCCTGCTTTGCGACCTTTCTTCCGAATTTGACGGCACTGTTCCAAATTGTCTGAAGTTCCGAATCGTCAAGCGGAGGGTCGCACTTTTCAGCCTGTTTCAGATACTGCAGATATGCTTCGTCGGTATTTCCGAGCCGCTTTATAATGCGCCCCGCATAATGCGACATAGTGCTGTTGCGGCTGCCCTCGGGTACACTCGCACTGTCACTATCCCACTTCTCAAAATCCGCATTGTCGAGGAAGTCTACGACAGACATATCTCCGTTGTATATTTCAACCTGCGGGTTCGTAACTCCGAAAAGCAGTCTTGCACTGTCAAGCGCATTCTTGTCGAAATACGGGAATTCCGCCGCAATGCGCTTTTTCAAGGCTGTGTATTCTGCGCTGTCCGTAATCTGTGGAATAGGAAAGTACACATGAAATCTCGGGCGTGGGGATTTGCCGCTTTTCGGGAGCATATTATTGCGACTGTAAACTACTACAAACTCCACTCCAGAAAAAGCCATAGCCACCTCAAGCGGAGTTACCCAGTCGCTCGGCTCATCGGAGTGGTCGTTGTCGCAGTCCATCGGGATATTATCGGAAGAAAGAAAATCCGTATTGCTGCGATGATTATTTGTGTACTCAGCTGCAACATGGTCAAATGCCACAGCTGTTTTCATGGAATCTTCGTCTGTTATGACACACTTGTTGGGGTATATGCTGTTAGGCAGACTGCCTACGCAGTCTGCCGTGTATAACGTGAATTTCATTATTATCCTCCATTCTTTAAATTCTAACAGCTGATAGAGCCGCCAATAATATATGGAAAATTATTATACAAATGGTCCACTATATTTCAGTCCTTTTTATAAAACATACATTCGTACCCATCGGCACAGAGCGGAAGCCCCTTTGCCCACGGTGGAGTTCTACCCATCATCTCGCAGATTTCAGATACATTTGTATCTATCGGGCATTCGATGATAAGTTCATCGTGCACGTGACCGCAAATCCGATAATTCCGCAGCGTCCGCATAGCAGAGCAGAGAATATCCCGGCTGACCGCCTGAACGATGTTCTCCACGAACTTAGGTCCGTAGCTTTCAATGCGCCCCCACTTCTTCGTTGCACCAACGCCCTCGTAAGTGACGGATTCGCCGCCGAACTTATTTTCGCCGATACGGGGCTTGACGTAGGAAATCCGTCTGCCGCTCGGCAGCGTGATAAACAGCATTCCGCTCTGATATTCAAACTGAATGCCATGTGTGTCTGTGCGAAGCCTTTGTCGTATTGTATCCTTCACGCAGCGGTCGACTTCCCACCAGAATCGAACAATATTCGGGTTGGAACTGCGCCACATATCCACAAGCGGCTGTAATTCATCTTCTGACAAACCCATCTCCAATGCACCCATAGCTTTCAGAGCGCCGACCGAACCGCCATAACCGAGCGCCAACTCTGCGATTTTACCTTTCTGCCGCAGATGTCCATTGACACCATGCTTTTCAACGGGGACACGGAACATCTGACTTGCAGACGCACAATAGATATCTCCACCGGACTTGAATACGTCAAGCCTCCATTTCTCGCTAGCAAACCACGACAGCACTCTTGCCTCTATTGCTGAAAAATCTGAAACCACGAATTTCATTCCCGATTTCGGAACAAACGCCGTGCGGATAAGCTGGGACAGCGTATCGGGAATATCATCATACAGCAGTTCGATGGCTTCATAGTTTCCGCTTTTAACAATCTCCCGTGCCTGTTCAAGGTCGGGGATATGATTCTGCGGGAGGTTCTGTAACTGTATCAGCCGACCTGCCCACCGTCCGCTGCGGTTTGCGCCGTAGAACTGAAACATTCCGTGTGCTCGTCCATCGGAGCAAACAGCGTTTTTCATTGCCTGGTACTTCTTTACCGATGATTTGGCAAGCTGCTGACGGAGTTCCAAAACCACTGCAAGCTGTGGTGGAGCGGTTTTCAGTAGTTCTGAAACGGCTTTCTTACCGAGAGTGTCTGTTTCAAGTCCGTTCTCAGAAAGCCATTGTTTCATCTGTTGAACGGAATTAGGGTTTTCAAGAGAAGTTAGTTCCTGCATTTTTGACGAGAGCAGCGCCTTTGACCGCTCGTCAAACCGTATTGCATTCTCAACAACAGCCATATCCAGAGCAATCCCACGGTCGTTTATCTGCTGGTCAAGGCAGTATTCCTCCCAAACAAAATCCGGCACGGAGAATTTGCGTAGCTTGTCCTGTATCGACATTTCGACCTCGACATCACGCTTGTTGTACGCTTTGAAAAGCGACCATTTCTCCGGAGCGTGTTCGGGAAGATTTCTTGTTCTGCCGCCATTTGTCTTGGTAGCTGCGCAGGGGACGCAGAAATACTTGATGAGGTCTTTGCCCTCTTTCAGCTTCTGTTCCGATAAGCCAAGAACTGCGCCCGCACCGGCAAGCGACAACGGAAGTCCCATATATGCCGACCACACCATCGAACACCTCCACGAAGTCGGGTCGAGATACTCTCCGGACGGCAAACCGAGATACATTGACAGACACACACGTTCGAAAGCAGCATTAAAAGCCCATTTAATAATGCTGTTGTCAGTCAGCGCAGCGAGGATTTCATTAGAAATCTTCTCGCCATGTGCAAGGTCGTACACCACAACATCGCCGCCGTTCACGGAAACTCCGAACAGCAGTATTTCAAATGCGGGTGATTCAACATACCTGTACACACCGCATTTTGCAAGGTCAACATCGCTGAATGTTTCAATGTCAATTGACAGTGTTTTGATTTTATCCATAGTTCACCTCAAAAAGGGCGGTAAAGTTTTTCTACCGCCCTATTAGTTCTCAGATGCACAGCAATCTGAATGTTTCCTTGCCCTTTGGAGTTATCATCGTCTGAGTATCTGTATATCCGGTCTTGTCGTTGACGAACTCCTTCATTTCAAACAAGCCGCTGTCAACGTATGTAGCGTAAGGTCTGAGTTTGCCTTTCTTCGAACGGTAGAGATAACCCTTGTCAAGCAGAAAACGCACAAAATCATTCTGCCTTACACCGAGTTCCTTTGCAGTGTCGCGAATACCTGTGAGCAGATTTCTGTCAACGAGCATATCGAAATAATCTGCTTTTGGCTGCATGATCTGATTGGAAACGGTAAGCTGTGCATTTTTCGCCTTTTCTGTTTTCAGTTTGGTAGCCAGTTCAATGAGAAAATCCGGAGAAGCAAGCGCCTGTTCCAGAACATCTTCCGTCATGTATGCGCCGTTCTTGCGAATAGATGGCAGGACCTCATCAAACACCCATTTCTCAAAGCGTTCTGCGCCAGGCAGCTTGCTATGAGCGATAAGGCGGTAAACGTTGCCTTCCGAAATGAAACCAAGTGACTGAATGCCGCCGTTCGTAGGGGTGTCGCATTTCACGACACCCTTGCAGTGCCTTGAAAGAGCGTCACGCGTGTTAGAGTATCCGAGCGCCTTTGCAATATCAGCGCCGCAAAACAGCACCTCGCCGTTCTCCTGAATAGTGCGAATTTCTCCGAATTCTTCGTTGTTAAAAGTTGAAATTTCCATATAAACCTCCGAAATTGACCTACCCGCCCACCCGGCAGTATCAGACTGCCAAAATTACTTGTGATTAGCCTTGCGGCGCTGCTTGATTGCCGCTGCCAGCGAACCGATAACGGTGATGAGATTGCCGATGACCGTACCTACCGAAATGCCAAAACAAGCGGCAAGCATTATGCTTTCAAACTCCGTCATATTACACCTCAAGAAAGAAAATCATCATCGTCGTCGGTTGCGAAATCGTCCTCAGCGCGGGTTCTTCCACCGAGCGGTTCGCCATCGCGAATCTTCTGCAAGTTGTTCAGACCGCAGGCGATACCCTTGTTGCCGTTGGAGTTAAAAGCATAAAAAGAAATAGACGCTCTGCCGTAAACACCGCTGTAAACCTCGCTACGCTCCAGAATAGGATTGCAGTTTGCGTCCACGATACCGGGAGCGGTTGCGGAGTTTGCGTTGATGAAGTAGCTGTTAGCGTACGCTTCATCATCGGGGCGTTCTGTATCGCCGTCACGGAGCGGATTCTTGATTGCGGAAAGCGCAGGAACGGAGCGCCCGTTGCCCTTGAGCTTGGACTCGCCCTCCTTATAAGCTGCTTCGATAGCCACCTTGATTTTCTCGACCGTCCTGGTATCGGACTTCGGAATGATAAGGCTCACACTGAACTTCGGTGCGCCGCCGTTGATGGACTTTGCTTCCCAGATGTTTGCGTAGCTCCATCTTGCATCGGGTCCTGTGATTACATTTGTGGGATTGATAAACTTTGGCATATTATTTTTCCTCCTTGAAATCTTCGTTTGCTGTATGAATTGCCGGACGCTTGTCCGAAATTGATACTAAAGTTGGCTTGCCCTGCGGCTTTTCGATAAGCCCGCCGAGCAATTCGTTGAACTTTTTCTTACCGAGCAGACTGGTCATTGCTGTGATACCGAGAACGCTGTGTTCATATGGGTCATATCCTGCGGATTTGACGGCCTCAACAACTTCATTTTCATCTGTGTATTTGCGGTTGGAACGCCCCTCGACCACCTTGAAGCCATCGTATGAAACACCGCTAAGCGCCTGCCGCAGAGCGTATTCTTTTACATCGGTCACCCAAGATACAAGCTCGTCCGCTTTTGCGAGAATAGCGGCGATTTCGATATTATCAAGGGTTGCAGGCGGTTCAAAATCGTAACGAGCGAGAGCAAGATTATATTCTGCTAGTTTTCGACAGGTCGCTCTGACCTTGCAGAAGCGACATTGTTTCCCTGCTTTAAAATCTCCATCGCCATTTGCGGCAAGCTGCGCTGTCGGGGTGAGGATCTCATTAGCCCAACGGAGCAGTTCTTCTTTGGAGATGGCATACTCGCTGATGTTGTCACGCCTTGGCTGGAATATAATCATGTTCACTGCGGATATGTCGTATATTCCGTCAAACAGTTCAAGAGCGCCGAGAGCGTAAAGCATCATCTGCGGATTATTCTCTGCGCGGACTTCCACACCTTTGCCGTACTTGAAATCTATAACGGAAAGTGTACCGTCAGCTACGATTACGCAGTCACCTGTGCCGAATCCCTCCGGAACCCACCGAGAGAAATCCAGTTTCTGTTCGATAAGGACTATGGGGTCATTGCAGGCTACTTTTGCTTTCTTGACCTGCTCATAAGCGTATGTAGCGTACTCGACAGCGCAGCGCTCCATCTCCTCGTTGTAGTAGGTGAGGTTTTCTGTTGGGTCGGTGGTTTCTCTGCCGAGCAAGGCTTTCAGCCTGTGTTCGCAGAGGGCATGAGCGTCCGTGCCCTCCTGCGCATACTCGCTTGATGTATCCGGCAGTTCGGCACAGAGTTTAGCAGACGGCGGACATTCGAGCCAGCGGTGGCTTGATGATGCCGAGAGAATTGCGTGGTTAGTCGGCATTGCCAAGCACCTCCACCTCTGCGAGGACTGCTGCATATTCCTCCGGCTTGATTGCAGACAGCTTGTCCGCACCGCGCTTTGTGATGATTGACTTTACCTCTGCTGTGAACCCGGCGCGGGATTTTTCGGCGCAGACGGCTCTTACTTCTTCAAGGGTAAGTTGCTTCTGTGTCTCTGCTGAATCGGTGTTATGCTCCTGTACCTTGTCGGCAGAGAAGAGCTCGTACAGCCAATTTGCGGTATCATTCAACAATGATGCAGCATCTTGTAGATCTCTGATGGTCTGTTCCACTTCGTTTATTTTGCTCATGATTTGTCGCTCCTTCCATAGATTTTTTCTGCTGTTCAAGCTGAATCAAGTTCCTTACCAGGCGCTTTGAAACAACACTGATTGCCGTAAGCACGCCGATAAGTTCCTTGTCAGCTGCAGATTCGTTGATTTTAGGCTTGTTCATTGGGAAATCTCCTTTCCGAGGTGATTTGTTTTTGCTGTCCTCAATATCCACTGGAGGGATTATGCCAAAGTGGTCCGCAGTCCGAAAAAATATTTTCTCCGGCTACAAAACTGCAACCGGAGAAGTAATTGAAGATGTCAGAAATAGTAATTCTTGAGCTTGTCCCGCAGTTCGTCACGTATCTTTGCCCAGTGCCGTTTGAAAGTTGAGCGCGCCATACCCATAATTTCGGCGGACTCTCTCTCGGAGTGATACATCATCAATTCACAGATGCGTTTTCCCGCTGGGTCAAGACGGTCGAGCTCTCCGTATAACGCCTCAAGTAGTTCTTTTTCAATGATGATTGACTCAATGGTCTGCGAATCGTCAGCTATAGTGTCGCCAAGGGTGAGTTCATCGTTTTCACCACCGATAACGGTGTCGAGAGATACTTTTTTGCCAGCTGTGTAGAACGGGCAACCTGGGCATACACCATCGCATTTCCACAGCTGAGCTTTGGTGCAACTACACTCGCCGTTCTTCCGGACATGATAGCGGGTGTTCCATATTGGACGATAATACTCACGATACAGTTCCTCACTTACCTCTACAAGTTCTCCGTTGACAGGGATAAAATACTTTTTGGCTTCTTTTGACATAAAGATTTTCCTCCGTTGATTATCTCGAAACGGAGGAATCCTCTATGGTCAGCTGCAAAATGGGCATAACAAAAGCGCCACAGTCCAAACGAAGTTCTCCGTTTCGGATTGCAGCTAACCCGCTCAAAAGGCAGCTACTACATTATTTATTTGTTCCGCTGGATACCGTTGAGCCATCAGTGATCAGGTGATGCGGGGTCTGGCGGTGAGCAGTTTTTCGTTTTGCTCAGAACGATTCGTTTTAGTCGATGTCGGCTTCGATTGCGTACAGTTCGCTGAAGACTTCGGGCAGGTCGTCCGGATTCAAATCTTCAACGCTATGTGCACCGTAGCGCTCAAACACGGAATTTACGACTGCTGAACCCAAAAATGATTCAACGAGAGCTGATGTGTTTTCAATGCTTATAATCCAATTTTGCCGTTCTTTGTTTGTCATCAATTCTCCTTTCCGTCCTTAAGCACTAATCGGACTTAATTATTAGGTTTGAGCCGAATTCGAATCTCTGATTATAAGTATACTCGGAATATGGCTCGCTGTCGTATCAATGAAAGATATACAGGAAAGGCAGTAAAACAGCGTTTTATTCATCATCCCCAAGTAGGAGATAGTGAAAAACTGCTGTTTTTATATCTTTGAAAGATAGCAAAATTTTCACAAAAAAAGTAATTACAATAAATTATCTAATTCCACTTGTAATTATCATTATTTTGTGCTATAATTAAGATAAGGTCACCTCTAAAAACCTTGTTTGAGTGAAAATGTGTATAGCACACCGACTGCTTCTTCAAACCTCCTCGTAAGGCTTTCATCGCATTCGGCGCACTCTACCCATTTTCACTTTTCAAACCGGTTTTTAGAGGTTCCCATATGTTTAACTATGTGAAGGAGGACGCCAATGGCTACTAAAAAAAGTAAACAACCAATGGAACATTACAATATGTCTGACCTGTTGCGTGGGCAGGCATCGAAAATCATCACTGCCATATCGGAAAAAGACACAGCCGGTTTTGTACTGAAGAACGGCAAGCCATTAGCCGTGATTATTTCCAATGACCGATACGAGCGGTTGCTGAAGGCCGGCATTGATATCACCGAAATATGACAGGAGGATTGCCGAAATGGCAAAAACGAAAATTACTCAGGTTATGATGGATGACTCCACCCTGAATGTGAATAAAGAAGTTGACATGGTCTTTTCCATTGCCAACACTTTGCGCGGTCCCTACAAGGCCGACAAATATAAAGACATCATCATTCCGATGATTATTATCAGACGCCTGGAGTGTGCTCTCGCCACAAAGGACGCAAGTGGGAAAACTCGCAAGCAGAAGGTAACCGAGGCTTTCAAGAAGAATCCCCAAACGCCCCAGCAGGTGCTGGAGCGCCTTGCCGGATACCCGTTTTATAATACTTCCGATTTTGACCTTGCCGGGCTGCTAGACGAAGCTCCCGCAATCGTTGAGAACTTTCATTTTTATCTGGACTCTTTTTCTCCGAACATCAAGGATATGCTGATAACCAGGCTCAAGTTTAAGGAGAAGATCACCGACCTTGATAAAAACAACCGTTTGCTCGGTGTTGTAAAAAGTTCTCCAAACTTGATTTGAATCCCGAAACCATAGACGGTCACAAAATGGGTTACATGTTTGAGGAAATAATACGCAGATTTTCTGAAAATGCTGAGGCTGGTGACCACTACACTCCTCGTGAGGTAATCCGTGCCCTTTCAAGCATTCTTCTTGCCGAGGGATGTGATGATGTATTCAGCGAGGGCAAAGAAATTACCGTATTGGATATGGCGTGCGGCACAGGCGGTATGCTTTCCACTACGCACGATTTCATTAAGCGTATGAATCCTGACGCCACAATTCGCCTTTTCGGTCAAGAAAACAACCCGGAGTCCTACGCCATCTGCCTTGCAGATATGCTTATCAAAGGACAAAAGGCAGATAACATCCGCTTTGCCGACACGATGAAAGAGGACTGCTTTGAGAAAACAGATATGCGCTTTGTTATCGCGAACCCTCCCTTCGGGCTTTCCTGGGGAGGCAAGGATGCCGGTGACGGCGTAGAAAAAGCCGTCCGTGCTGAAGCGAAGAAAGGCAAGAACGGTCGATTCGGTGCGGGACTTCCCGCTACAGGCGATATGCAGCTTCTGTTTATGCAGCACGCAATTGCCAAGATGAACCGCAAGAACGGACGCGCCGCCATTATTTCAAATGGCTCTCCGCTCTTCTCAGGCAATACCACAAGCGGAGAAAGTCAGATCCGGCGCTTTATGCTGGAGAAAGATTTGATTGAGGCAATCATTGCGCTTCCGTCACAGCTTTTCTACAATACGGATATCGGCATCTACGCATTTATCCTGTCGAAAAACAAACGAAAAGAGCGTGTAAATAAGATACAGTTAATCAATGCCGTGGATATGTGGGAGCCGCTGAAACGCTCCCTTGGCAAGAAACGCCGTGAGATTTCCAAGAATCAGATCGACTTAATAACCGAGGTGTACGCTGCTTTTGCTCCCGGCTCAAAGACACTCTATAGTGAAAAGCGTAAGGCTGACTGCAAGATTGAATGCCGTATCTTTGACCGTGAGGAATTCATGTATAAGGAATGGGCAGTATATCAGCCCCTGCAAAGGCGCGGTGTTATCAATACTGAATCCATTGAAGCTCTGCGTACCAGCGCATACTTTACGGCTAATTCCAATCTTTACAACGAATCCGAACTGGCAGAGCTTGAGGAGATAAACCCCCGCGATGTCAAGGACGAAAAGAAATATCAGAAGTACAAGCGCGGCAAGGTGTTTATTGACGCTGTCCTTGCTGCTTTGGAAGCGCATCAGTCCGGCAAGGTTTATATGGACTTTACGCTGTTTCAGACAGCAGTTAAGGACATCATCAAGGATGTGGAGGGATACACCGACTCCCGTCTGAACGGCATCGTTATGGAGATGAGCGTCATCGACAAGACCGCCGTTGTGCAGAAAGACCGCAAGGGCAATGTCCTCACCGACCCGACCACAAAGGATACGGAAATCATCAGACTGAATCAGGATGTGCAGGCGTACTTCGAGACCGAGGTTTTGCCTCATGTGCCAGACGCTATCTGGGTCTATGAGTTTGATTCCAAGAAAGCGGTCAATGCACAGAACAGGGAGCGACTCGGAGCGGAATTTCCGTTCACGCGTTATTTCTATGAATACAAAGCACCGGAGCCCGCAGATGACCTTCTGTCGCAATTCATGGATATAGAAAAGGAACTGAGTCACAAGATTGCCGACCTTACAGGAGGTGCGCAATGACCACAGAAATGAAAGACAGCGGAGTAAAATGGATCGGCGCCGTCCCCGCTGATTGGAAAATAAATAAGATAAAGTACATCGCAGTTCTCAAAGGCCGCATCGGCTGGCAGGGCTTGACTTCGGACGAATACACGGACGACGGAGCCTATCTCATCACAGGTGTTGATTTCGAGAACGGATGCATCAATTGGGATTCCTGCGTTCATATCCCGATGCGCCGCTGGGAGGAAGCACGCGATATTCGGATTGAAGACGGCGATCTGCTCATAACGAAAGACGGCACGATTGGCAAGGTTGCTATCGTCAGCGGATGTAACGCTCCCACTTCTTTAAACAGTGGTGTATTGCGTATTTCAACCATGGACGGCTACGACCGTAGGTTTTTGTATTGGGTATTGCAGTCGGATGTGTTCTGGACATGGTTTGCGGATAAAAATGCTGGAAACAGCACAATCCAGCATCTCTACCAGGGAGATTTTGCTGAATTCAAGTACGCTGTTCCTCCAATCTATGAGCAGAGGACTATTGCTGCTTTTCTTGACGATGAGTGTGCCAAGATCGATAGCATCATTGACGATTTGGAACGGCAGATAATAATTCTTGAAAGTTATAGAAACGCCGTTATAACTGAAGCAGTAACTCACGGATTAAAAAAAGCTTCTGTTCTTTTTGATACTAAAATTGAATCTGTAGGATTACTTCCATCAGGATGGACTGTAAATAAAATCAAGTATGTTTGCACTCTTGTCAGAGGTGGCTCGCCGAGACCTATCGAAGATTTTCTATCAGAAGACGAAAATGATGTGAACTGGATTAAAATTGGTGATACCAAGAAGGGATATAAGTACATCGATTCCACTTCCCAGAAAATAATCCGTGCTGGTGTTTCGAGAAGTCGTTATGTAAAAAAGGGAACACTATTGTTAACCAACTCCATGAGTTTCGGACAGCCGTATATCTTGAATACTGATGGCTGCATACATGATGGATGGCTTGCATTCTCTGAATTCAAGGACATCAGCAAGGAATTTCTTTTCTATGTTCTCATGTCAGAGCTATGCCTAAAACAGTTCAATAAAGCTGCCATCGGTGCTGTCGTGGATAACCTCAGTATCGAGAAAGTCGGTTCAACATACATTCCGATTCCATCTCTGGAGGAACAAGTTGATATTGTAAGTTACCTTGATAAAGAATGTGCTAAAATCGATGAAATCGCTGTTAGAAAAGAAAAGCAATTGACACAAATGAAAGAACATAAATATGCCACGATTTACGAATATGTCACGGGCAAGAAACGAGTAAAGGAGGTCACAAACTATGCCAATTAAAGCAGATCAACTGAAAGAAAAAGAGGATTATCAGAAGCTGATACTGGAACATCTGCGTGATGATGACGGCTATCGCATCCGTCCTGCGGATAAGTTCTCTCCCGGTCTGGCGATGGATACGGAGATGCTCCTGGAATTTCTCGAAAACACCCAGGCGGACACGATGGAGAGCCTCCGAGCCATTTACAAGGAGCGCACCGAGGAAACCATCATTAATTACATCAACGCCGAGATCAACAAGCCGAGCCGCGGTCTGATTGATGTAATCAAACACGGCGTGGAGTTTGACAGCGGCTACGAACTGAGGCTGATGTACCGCAAGCCGGACAGTACAAAAAATCCCGTTGCAATTGAACACTACAACAGGAACATTTTCTCCGTTATGGAGGAGGTTTATCACAAGACCGATGAACGTATTGACCTTGTGCTGTTCTTGAACGGCATCGCCATTTTTGCCGTGGAACTGAAGTGCAATACCTCCGGGCAAAATTATGAGGATGCCATCAAGCAGTATAAAAACGAGCGTGACTGTACCACCCGTCTCCTCAAGGAAAAGGTAGGTGTATTCGCAGCGTTCGCTATGGATTTGAACGAGGTGTATTTCTGCACAAAGCTGATTGGCAAGGACTCTTTCTTCAATCCATTTAATATAGGTTATAAGTTTGGTAAAGGGAATCCACATAACGATCAGTCTGGCATCAATGTCTCCTATATGTGGGAGGACATCTGGACAAAGGATAAAATTCTCTTCCTCATTGAGCGGTTCATTTACATCAAGACGAAAGAACGCAAAAACTCTGACACTGGCAAAGTGCGCCGCACAAAGGAACTGATATTCCCGCGTTTCCACCAGCTCCGCGCTGTGGAAAAAGTCATGAACGATGTTATTCTCAATCACTCGTCCTGCAACTATCTGATTGAGCACTCGGCGGGCAGCGGCAAGACCGAGACAATTTCGTGGCTTGCTCATATTCTGTCCACAGTGCATGATGCCAATAACAATAATGTGTTTGATACTGTACTGGTCATCACCGACCGTATCGTTGTTGACCGTCAGCTGCAGGAAGCCATCATGGGCATGGAGCATAAAAGCGGACAGGTCAAGGTCATGGATGATAAGTGCGACTCCAACGACCTGGCGATTGCTCTGCACGGCAACACGAAGATTATTGTTACGACCATCCATAAGTTTTATTACATCCTCGACAACAAACTGCTTACCAACCTGAAGGATAAGACCTTCGCTGTCCTGATTGATGAAGCTCATTCTTCCACTGAGGGAACTTTCATGCAGTCCGTGACAACAGTCCTGACGAATGAGAATACCGAGGAAGAAAAAACGAAGAAGATAAGATACGCGAAGAAATCAAAAAGAGCGGCAAGCAGCCGAATGTTTCCATGATTGCCTTTACCGCTACACCCAAGCCAGATACCATCCAGCTTTTCGGTACACTGAATGCTGAAGGCAAAAAGGAATCCTTCGATCTGTATTCCATGAAGCAGGCTATTGAGGAAGGCTACATTCTGAATGTCCTCGACAACTATGTGACATGGAAAACTTACTGCCACATCAACAAGACTATCGATGATGACCCGGAACTGAAGACAATTGCCGCCAAGAGAAAAATGGCGCGGTTCATCGATTTGCACACCACGAACATCGCACAGAAGGTTGAGATTATAGTGGAGCATTTCCGCGCCAATGTCGCTCATCTGCTCGGCGGCTCTGCCAAGGCGATGGTCGTTACTTCATCCATCCAGGCAGCCGTGGAATACAAGCAGGCGTTCGTAAAGTATATCCATGACCACGGTTATACGGATATCAAGGCTCTTGTCGCTTTCTCCGGCAAAGTCAAAATCAAAGGCGTGGAATACTCTGAGTACGGTATGAACCAAATCAAAGAGGAGGAACTGCGCTACGAGTTTGACCGCAGCTGCTATCAGGTGCTTATCGTTGCGAACAAGTATCAGACGGGCTTTGACCAGCCGAAACTGGTGGCAATGTATGTGGATAAAAAGCTGAAAGGCGTGACCGCTGTGCAGACGCTCTCCCGCTTGAATCGTATTTATCCTCCTTATGGCAAGACCACCTTCGTCCTCGATTTCAAGAATGATTATGAGGATATCAAAAAGGCGTTTGCACCGTACTACAAGGACACCATCCTGTTTGAAACCATTTCTCCGTCCGATATCCGTGACCTTGACCGTGAACTGGATACCTACGACTTCCTTGACGTGGATGACATCGACGAATTCAACGGCTATCTGTATCAGGCAAAGCGGTCAGCACGGGACAAGGAACGAATGTGGAACCTACTCGATGTCGCCGTGAAGAAGGTTGAAAAGAAGTCCGAAACTGACCAGGAGGCTATCGTCAAGACAATCCGACGTTTTCTGAAGGGATACTGCTTCCTCATTCAGGCTACGGCATATGAAAACCTCGAACTTCATAAACGGTATAATTTCCTGAGTTATCTCATCAAGGAAATCAATGTCGGCGGCGGTGGAAACAATTTTGACATTGCCGATAAAATTACTGTCAGTGAATTCCGGCAGGAAAAGACAGGCGAACACAAGAAGCCGGAAATCGAGGCACAGCCGGAAGTAAAAATCAAGAAGCCGAAGCCCGCCAGCGTGGAGGAAGAACAGAAAAAGCGTCTCTCTCAGATCATTGACGAAGTAAACGCACTCTACGATAAGAAGTACGGTACAGACTTCGCAACAAAGTCTGCCATGCAGATAAGAGACCTGCTCCTTCAGAATTCCGAATTTAAGGAGCGGCTTACGAAGAGCGCAAAGAATAACTCTCTTGATGATTTCAAATTTACTTATGACGATTGCATACAGGATGCCCTCGTGGAAGGTTACGACCAGAACGCAGATTTTTACACTCTGCTTCTGAACAATGAAGAAGTCCGTGCGCGGATCACAAGTGTATTCATGAGTGAGATTTATCGTATTCTGCGCGGAGAAGATAAATAGGAGGGACACCGCCCATGCAGAACGATAGAAATCCATTCATGCCTTTTGTCGAGGACTTTGAGGCAGAGGCGGAAGCCTTTCTGCGGAAGTATTGCAAAGAAGTCCTCGACAGCCCGCAGGCAACACCTATACGGGATATAGCGCAAAAGCAGATGAACCTCGATATCGTGGAAACCGAGAGCCTGTCTCCGGATGACAGCATTCAGGGAGCGATTGCTTTTACGGCAGGAATCATCGAAGTCTATGACTGGTCGTCAGAGGAATACATAGGTTATGAGGTCACGCAGCCCACTGTGTTCCTTGACTCCGACATTCTTAATCCCGGACGGGCAAATAACACGCTTGCGCACGAATGTTACCATTGGTACAAGCACAGGGCATATTTCCGCTATCAAAATGTGCAGAAGCTCGGTTCTGAGTTTGCATTTCGATGCTTGATCACAGGACAGCATGACCGTAACGAACAATGGTCTGACATTGAAAAGATGGAATGGCAGGCTCGTACCATAGCGCCTAAAATCCTCATGCCACGATGCACTGTGAAAATGCTTCTCTCTGAACGTCTGGACAACATACAGAGCAGAAATGTTCAGTCATCAGTATTAAAAGCTGTTGTTGAGGAGGTTGCGGAAACCTATAAGGTGTCGAAGCAGTCAGCGGCAATCCGTGTATCCGAGTTGGGATTTACGCAGGCAGTCGAATTATATGACAGCGAAACTGTGGTTATAGATCGCCGGCACCGCAAAAGTTCCACAGCCGCAAAGTTCCACCAGCAACCGATTGACGAAGTTTCTGCATTCCGGCTCTACATGAACAACGAGTTTCTGAAAGCTACACTCGACACAGGTGCATTCTGCTTTGCTGAAGGATACTTTGTCTTGCGAGATGAGAAATATGTGCTACCCGGTGAAGACGCCCTTTTCCTTACCGAATACGCAAGGCTTCATCTCTCGGAATGCACACTCGATTTCTCTTACAAACTGGTTTGCAGCAGAACAAGCGTCCGTGATGTCCATTATATGTTCCGCGCCGATATTGAATACAAAAAACTACCGTCCTATGATTCCAATACGCAGAACATGGACGAGTACAACAAGGCTATTGCAAAGGTTCTGGACGATGTAGACACGGAATTTCAGACACTGCTTAACCGCAATCGTCTGGTTAATGAAACTACCTCGCAGCGGATGTGCAAGTACATGGATGCGGCGCATTGGAACACAAGTATTTTTCAAAGCAAGACACTCCTCGCGCCGATGGACTATACTCGTGTTTATCAGAACCATAAGTTTAAGGTACCCTCCTACACCGCTATGGCGGTAGGATTGAAATTAACGCTACACGAAACTGAAGAGGCTCTGCGATTCTCTGGCTTGGGCTATGATAACAGCGATGATACGGACTGCGCTTATATGTACATACTTTCGGCTTTTCACGGTTGCCCGATTGACGAGTGTAATGTAGTCCTAGAGAAATTGAATGTAAAGCCGCTTGGAACAAAACCCAAAAAATAATCTGAATATCTACATTTCAGATTTTCGTGAATTAATGAGGCGGCACTATGCCAAGGAGTAAAACTTTAAAACTATTTTAGATTGATGGAGAGCTGAGCGAATGGATTAAGTCTCTGAAAGGACTCCTTGAAACGGTTGAACCTTTTAATTTTTCGCATACCCTTTAATTATTCCAAAATCAGTACACCGCAAGGCTTACACCCTACGGTACAGTCGGGCATGGAACGGCAGAAATCTGTAACTGAATAAAGCAAACAAGGGCTTTCAAAGTCAGCATTTGACCTCAAAAGCCCTTATTTTATGCCTTTTTCGGCGGTTTTGACCCCGGAGAAAGCTTTTTCTATTGTATCAAAATCAGCAGGAACATTGAAAATGAAGTACAGCAATATAATGCAATTATTCGGGAAAACGCTGAAGAATTTGTTATTCTCAACTGGTAATAGTACACTTTTTAATAATCTCTATACCTTTTAACGAAAAGTATGCGGGGTGTGCAGTTTGTATCAAAGTAGGTCACTACTTTCATAACCGGACATCAATTTTGATACAATGCGTATCTTGATTGGTGTCCGTTTTCTTTATCCGAAAGTCTTTATTTAATGGGATTTATCGATACAATTTAACGAAAGAAGGCTCTGCGGTGACAGAAAAACTGTCACAGCAGAGCCAGTTTGATTTCCTCCGGCTAAACCTTTTAACGATTGGTATGTAGATATGTCCACTTTTTTAGGTGGTATGTACATATTCACATTCACTGTTTCGAAGCCCGTCCATCAGTCTTTGATATATGCTGTCGGCGTACAGATCGTTTTCATACTGAAGTTCACCGAGTGGGCTTAAATTTATGTCCCGTCTGCAAGCTACAGCTTTGCCCAAGTCTGAACACGCCAGAATTGTAGAATAATAGGTCACCTCATCAGATTTAAACTGATTAAGTGTTTCCTTTTTGTGATTAAAAACACAGTGTGTTATGCAACGATCAATTCCAGCACCTGACCGCAGCCCATCTGCTGCTTTTGAAATGAATTGCTCATAACTTGCCACCGGCAAAAAGGCACTCTTAATTCGACAGTAGTCATCCTCCGTAACATCCAAGGTTTGATTTAGAACATCAAGTCCTGAAGCAAGCACGGCTTCTTTGAATAACTCATACATAGCAAACTCTCCACTTCACCGAAAATATCGTCCTCTAAGCAAGTATACCCGCAGAGTACAGTTTTGTTTTCCGTGTTACGTTGCGGTCTGTTAGATAAGACTTTGACGTATTGCAGATATTTTCCTTTGTTGGACGATGTGTTTTGTGTGCTTGCCATTAGGATTGCGTATGTTACTCTGTATTTTTCGTGATTATTCGCATTTACACAGTTCTTTTTTCAGAACCAAACATATCGGGGCGAACATTATTCTATCCCATTCTCAGCTTTCTTAATTCTAACCGCAAGATACTCTCTTGTGGGCAAATCAATTCTGAAACGTCCCTTAAAACTTCCGACATTCTCAACCGTCATATTCCATGTGTCTATAATGTCGACGGTGTATATATTATTATCGTCAATATGATAATATCTGAATCCCGGACGCGAAATCCCGTGATAAAACAGGTGATAACCGGTTTCATCAGATAGATTTTCATCTTCCGGAACCACACATAGCTCGTCCCATTCCATGTTTTTGGGTCGCAATCCGCCGTCCGGAGCTTCCTCAAGTATTTTTCGCATAAAAGCTATTCTTTCCGGGCTGTCACCTTTAAGCTCTCCGCCATGAGACCACCATACCGCCCTATCGTCTATATAGGTTTCGCCATGACCACCGTAGCCGCCGCGGCAAAGTGCTTCCCAGAACCTGCGAACAAGCTCTTGCGGCGAAATATTGCCCCACGCATACTGGATATTTCCCTCGTATAGCATTTCGTCAATTACTATCGGTTTGCCATAGCTTTTTCTCCACTCGGATGTTCCCTCCGGAGAACGCTGAATGCTGCAGTGCGTTATCCATGACTTTGTATGATCGTAAAACTGATTACCGTTATGTATTGATCGCAGGTGATCATACGGGTCGCTTTCTACGATTATCTGCGCATATTGTTCCCAGTCCTCAATGCTCTTGTTTTTTATCAGGTCATATTCATTAGCAAATGCCCACCATACATTTCTGAAAGCCGAAAACCTTGCCGCTGTGTATTTCAGATAAAGTTCGTTGTACTCCGGTGTCATTGTTGAGAAGCCCCAGCGGTCATACGGGTGAAAGAGGATAATATCTGCCTCAATACCCAGCTTTTGAAGCTCGCTGATACAGTATTCAATATGCTGAAAATGCTTGGGGTTAAACCTCTCGAAATCCCAGTTGTTGCCCTTGGAGTCCGGAGTGTAGCCCCACACATTGTCCTCTGTGATAGCACTTCCGTCAACCGGAGTACCCTCGTATGGATAGGAGCGAGGCTCACGTGAATTGTAGCAGTAGCTTTTAGGAAATACGCAGAAACGTATCTTGTTGAACGGGGAATTTTTCAGAGCTTCAAGTGTTTGCGCGATAAGGTCATCGCTTTGCAGATTCCATACATAACAGGTCGTGCCGACAGGATAATAAGGTGTTCCGTCGGAATACTGAAAATGATATTTGTTATGTACCTTTACGCAGCCGTGATTATTTTCCGACGGCGGCGTGACAGAAAAAGTTCCTTCGTATTTACTGTCAGAAAAGTTCCCGCAGACCGTAAAATGGTATTCTTCCTCAAACGATGGCATGAATCTTACTTTGTATATTCCGTTCCCATCGTAAAAACCATTTACGGTTTTGCGCTCGGAATCGCTTTCAAATAGCGCAGTGATACTGCGTTCCATGAATGGGTTGCCAGCGGTGGTTCCCTCGGAGCAAAACTCGAAAACGCCCCATTTTTCAACTGATTTTGTATAATTCATAATGGTTCCTCCAATGTCTTTACACATAAACCGATGGACCACTGTGCTGGTGGAATCCGTCGGTTTAGATTTTGAATATCACAGGTAATCTGATTTATGGCGCTGAATAAGTGAATGTTATTTCCAGCGTCGAAAGTATCTCATTGCCTTTGACGGAAAGAAGAGTCGCAGACAGACCGGATTTGTCGCCATCGGCGTGTCTGCAGTCATCGGGGACAGATGTTACCCGCTGGTTACAGAGGTTTACTCTCGTGCAGTTACCGTCGTCGGAACAGGTATATTCCTTGCCGGATAGCTCACGGACTTCGCCGTTTACCTTAACCTCATCAATAGAGATAGTATAACCCGGGAAGAACTTCTCGCCGTTGTAAATCCCGAGAGCCGAGAAAAGCACTCCGCCCGAAAGTATTACTCTATCTGAGCCGACAGAGGAGGATAATATGAAAGCGCTCGAATGGGAAAGCGGTAAGAGGTTTGGCGGCGGAGCCTCAAAAGATGAAATTAACGAATGGTTGCAACAATTTAACTGAATATGAACCACCCGCCCCATTATGAGGTGGGTGGTTTTTGCAGCCGTATTCTTTGTTTAATGCGGCTCAAATTTTGACTTTACTTTTGCTCCTTCTTAGCAGTATTGCAGTTTCTGCCGCAGTACTGTACTTAAATTATAACACAAAGCCGCTTTTTTTCAATGGAAAAAACTCTTTCCTCCCGAAAGAAGAAAAAACAGTAGCCCGAAAAAGAAAAAGCCGCACAAGGTCTGACCCCCTGCGCGGCTGAAACGCATTGAATCTATCAGTTTATTTGAGCAGCTTGTTTTCCACCCTGAAAAAGTCCACGTCAACATAACCTCCCGACTGCTTTGTCGGGAAATTGAATATCGCGTAACGGTATCCCATAAAATGCAGACCGTAATAATTCATTTGCAGCGTGTTTCCTATTTTCGTCCAGTTATCGCCGTCGAGGCTGTAATAGAAATACGCCTTGTCCGCCGCGTTTTTGTAATCGCAGTCGACCCGCAGATACACTTCGTTTTCCGCTATTTCGACCCTTTCCGTTTCAAATTCCTGTTCAACGTTGTCGTTATCGTCATACCAAACCGTTACGATATATTTTTTCCCGTCCTCGATTTTTACGGCGACATAACCGTATTTTTCCGCGAAGGCGGCAAACCCCGCAACATCGCCCTCTTTCATTTCCGAAACGTCGAGCTTTATATATGCGCCGCATTCCGGTCCGAAGGTTCGCTGCGTAAGGGTGTTTCTCGCATTGGCAACAGTGCCGCAGACATCGCCCGTTCTCAGCCTAAGATAGCCTTTCCTCTCGGTGAGCGACCAGAGGCGGTTGTCGGGATTGTGGTTCCATTGCCATTCCAACGCGAGGTTAGAGCCGTTATAATCGCTCTCGCCCGCTTCCTCGGGCGTGTCGGCAAAGCTGTGATAGGATCTCACTATCTGTGAGTTGATAAATTCGTCGCTTGTGACGACGCTCTTTTTCTCGTGACCCGCAAAAGGAATCTTAGCGGTCTTGGGCACCTTTCCGTCAACGCCGACGACCGGCCAGCCGTCCTCCCATGTCATGGTCGACAAAACGGGAGTTCTGCCCACCGCCCCGTGATCCTGAAATACAAAGCAATACCAGTTGCCGTCCTTATCGTCGACGATACCGCCCTGTGCGGCACCGTCATTTCTGAAGCCCATATTATCGTCGATTATCACTTTCATTTCCCACTCGCCGTCGAGCGCTTTGCTTCTGTAACAAAGCTGCGTTCTTCTGCCATGAGGAGGCCATGTTATGATAAAAATATAGTAATATCCGTTCAGCTTATAGACGTGAGAACCCTCGGCAAGGCAGCCCTTGACAAGTCCCGCGTCGTTGATGAGTTTTCTCTTGGTTCCGGGCTTGACTGCGCTCAGATCCTTTTCCAGTTCAACGTACCATATCTGTCCGCCGCCGTAGACAAGATACACCTTGCCGTCGTCGAACAAAAGGCTCATATCATGGAAGCACTCGTCAAACACGAACCTGTCCCATTTCCCGTTTTCTATATCGTCGGTATGATAGATATAAGTTTTTCCGGTGGAGAAGGAAGTGAAGCCGGCGTAATACACACCGTCGTTATATCTGAGGGTAGTCGCCCACTGACCCTTGCCGTAATTGTTTTCCCCGTTTCTTAAGGCAAGTTTATCACTGTCCTCCAGTGTATCAAAAACGTAATTTACTATTTCCCAGTTTACAAGGTCGTAGGATCTCATTATGGGGCACCCCGGAGACAGGTGCATGGTCGTCGAAACCATATAAAACGCGTCGTCAACGCGGATTATATCAATATCGGGCACGTCGGCGAAAATAACGGGATTTGTGTAGTTTCCGTTGCCGTCGTCGGTTGAAGTTATCGTGGATTTTATGATATCCTTATCAAGCATTGTGGTATCCTCCTCTTTTTCGGGCTCGGCGGTGACGCACGGTAGCAGATTCGACGTCACGGTGCCCGTGCCAACTTCCGCCGTGCATGCCGTCAGCGACAATACAGCCGTCAGCGCCGCAGCGAACCTAACAAGTCTTTTCATTTTTGTCTCCTGATTTTCTGCTGCCGACGTCAGCCGTCAAGCTCAAGACCGCTTACGGTGACATTGTAAGTGATGGATGTGAACGGCGTCTCTTCGCCGTTTATTTTAAGTGCCAGACGATAGTTTATCCATTCTATGTCAGTTTTCACCGCGAATATTCCGCATTCCTCCGTGCCGTAAATCAGCGATCCGACCTCGGAGCCGCCCCAGCCGTTTTCAAGCCCGTTTTCCGTCGAGCTTGCGGGATCGAGTTCCTTATTTACGGGAATTTCAACCTCTCCGTTTTCGGTTGCCAGCGTCAGCGATCTCACAAGCACCTTATACTTCGCATCGGTATCGGTATTAATAAACCCGAGGTTGACTATGGCGCTGTCCTTGTCAAAAGAAGAGGATTTTATGGAATAGTCCCCGTTCTTCGGAACGTCGAGCATCGCAGAGGGGCTCGGTCCGGGCTCGGTCTGTCCCGAAAATACCAGCGTCTTGTAGGGTATATCGGTGGAGGCTATGCTCTCTTCGGGACGAAGCTGCTCGTCGCCCTTTGAAAACTTCCACGACTTAAGCTCTATATCGGAGCCGGAAAATACGAAATAAACGTTATGGTTTCTTCCGTCAAACTGCGCAAAGCCGTCCGAGCGTATTTTGGTATAATCCGCGCAGTCGAACTCGACGAACGCGGCGGTTTCGGAGGAAATATCGTCAAGACGAACCTCTATCCTTCCCTTGCCCTTGACCTCGGCGATAAACTCTGATGCCCCGTAGCCGAAGTCCGCTCCTCTTACATATATCCACGCGCCGTCGGCAGTGCTTTTTGCGGCAGGATCCGTTACCTTGTCGTATCCGATATCCGCACTGGTGAACATCAGCGCGCCGCTGTTATAGGTATAGGGGTCTACCAGCTTTATCTGCGCTACGCCCTTCTTGCTTGCCGCAGTTATGGGGATATCGCCCGTCGCCTTGTCCATGGGCAGATAGTCTGCCATCATACTGCGGAAGCCCGCTTTTCCTCCCATAAGCTCCTCCAGAAGAAGCGTATGGTGAATGATGTAGTTTACGCCCTTATATTCAATGAAATGAGTGTGGTTGTTAGCCCAGCGAAGTCCGGAGGCCCCGTTGGCGTTCTCTCCCGCATTATAGAAATAGGGTCCTCTGCATTCCCAGCTATCCGCATCGAGAGGGGTCTTGGTGGTCATATACGCCATGCTGCACGCGGGCGGAACGTCGACCCCCTCGTACTCCTTCCAGCCGGTCTTGTGATCCTGCCAGTCAGTGCAGTATGTATAGTAATATACTCCGTCGATATAGTTCAGCTCGCTCGCCTCAAAAAAGTAGGGAGCGTCAATGGAAACAAATTCGCTGTCAAAGGAAAGCATATCCTTTCCCAGCTTTGCTATCTTCGGGATCTTGCTGTGCATAGTGTTGCCGTCTGCCGGTGTGCCTCCGCCGAAGGAGAGCCAGCCTACGCCATTTTCGTCAATGCACACGCCTGGGTCAAAGGGCGCGGGGCAATTCTCCAGCCCAGGCATATTCTGATAAACCAGAGGCTCGCCGAGCGGATCGGTCCACGGTCCCACAGGGTCGGTGGAGGTAATAACTCCCACACCGTTGCCGCTGTTTGAGAAGTAAAGGTAAAAATGCGTAAGTCCGTCGTCTTCAACGCGGGAAACTATCGACGGTGCCCACGAGTTATATATCCACGGCGCGATCTCTCCGACCTCTATCCTGCCGTGATATATCCAGTTTACCATATCGTCGGTGGAAAATACCACAAGCGATTTGATATGGGCATAGTCGTTCTTTGTTCCCTCTTCCGACTGCTGTTGGTCGTTCGTGCCGTAAACGTAAAGCCTTCCGTTATATTCCACCGCGGTGGGATCGGCGCAGAATATGTTCGGCGAGATGGGATTTGCGTTACTCTCGTTTTTGTAGACATTTCCGCTTACCTCGTCGATTATTATTCCGTTGTTAAGGCTGTCGATTATTGTTTCGTTGTCAGGTTTGTCGCTTGTTTCCGCTTTGCTCACACTGTCTACGCTGTCGGCAGAGCTTTCTGTCTGCACAGATGAATCATTCGAGCCGTTCTGCTCGGAACAGCCGGAAACAAGCAGCATAGCCGCTGCACAAATCAAAGCCGTTATCTTCTTGTTCATGGTTACTCCTTTCATTCAGCCTGCCATCTTTCAAGGCAGATGTCCTTGCTTGAAAATGCAAAATATACATTGTGAATTCCTGTTATTTTTGTGGGAAGAACCACAGGAATTTTATCAAATCCATCATTTGCGAGTTCAATCACTCCCAACGGTTCGGCATTCCTGTCATCAAGACGAAGCTCGATAACGCCCATGCCCTTTGCGGTAACGAGCAGCTTTTCTGTGCCCTTGCCGAAATCAACGCCCTTTATGTAAGTCCATGCGCCCCCTGCCAGCGACTTCACAGCCATTTTGCCGGTGGATATCTGTTCGTACCACATATCTGCGCAGGTGAACATCTCCGCACCGCTGTGAGCTTTATACGGGTCGAGCGGCTGAGTCTGCGTGACGCCTTCGCGTGTTGCCTTTGTGACGGGGAATTCCGTATCCGTGTAAGGCAGTAGATCCACGCACATACAGCGGAATCCTCCCTTTGTTTTCGTGCGCTCCTGAATGTGAAGTGTGTGGTGAAGAATGTACCTTGTTCCCTTATATTCGATAAGGTGGGTGTGATTGTTGCACCAGTCCATTCCGGAATCACCGGCGTTCAGGAAGAATCCGCCCTTGAACTGCCAGCTTTCCGGGTCAAGGGGAGTTTTGCTCGTCATACAGCCCATGCTGCATATTCCCGGCGCCGGAACGTCCGTTCTGTTCCAGTTTTCTCTTGACTGCCAGTCCGTGCTGTATGTGTAGATAAACGTTCCGTTTTCGTAGTTCAGCTCGCTTGCCTCGAAGAAATACGGAGCGTCTATCGGAACAAAATCGCTGTCAAACGAAAGCATATCCTTTCCGAGCCGCACTATCTTAGGTATGTTTGTGTGCAGCGTATTACTTGTAGGTGGAGTCCCTCCGCCGAACGCAAGCCAGCCTGTGCCGTTTTCGTCGAGGCATACTCCCGGGTCAAAGGGCGCAGGACAGTTTTCAAGCCCCGGCATATTCTGATAGATTAGCGGCTTTCCGAGAGGGTCGCTCCACGGTCCGAGAGGGTGTTCCGCCGTAAGCACTCCTACACCGCAGCCGCTGTTCGAAAAGTAAAGGTAAAAATGAGTTTTTCCGTCCGCCTCAACTCTGGAAGTTACGGACGGCGCCCATGAATTCACTATCCAAGGTGCTATTTTTGCGACGTCTATGAAGCCATGGTATTCCCAGTTCACCATATCGTCAGTTGACAGCATAACGATGGATTTTATGTGAGCATAGCCGTTCTTTCCGTCATCGCCGACTGCCTCGTATTCCTGATGGTCGTTAGTGCCGTAAATATAAAGTCTGCCGTTGTACTCAACACCTGTCGGGTCGGCGCAGAATACATTCGGCGAAATTGGATTAGCCGTATTTTCCAGCTTGTAGCAATTTTCGCTTATTTTCATTAGCATCACCTCATTGTTTTTGGGCAACACCGCACAAAAACCATTTATTGGATTTTGTGTGCGTCTTGCTTACATTTTTTTCGTCATATTGCACAATACACGCACAATCTTTGCACGGTATTGCTTTAATTTTATTATACACATTGCAATGCAAAAATTCAACAGCATATATTCATTTAATCCACCTTTTAGTCATAATATGCACTTTTGCTCTTGACTTTAGTACGGAATTAAGCTATACTGTAAACGGGGTGATATTATGCGCAGAAGAATAGCGGTCATTACCGCAAGAGCCGACGCATCCGAACAGCGCGATATACTATACGGAATATCCGAAGCCGCTTTCCGGAATGACACCGATGTTGTGGTCTACTCAAACATATACAACCACTGGCAGGACGATAATCTGCTGAATTATGAGAACATAATTTACTCCCTGATTGAGCCGGATTTATTTGACGGCGTTATTGTCACAGCCGAGGCATTCCGGGATATAAAAATAATCAACGATACAATCGATAAAATAAGAGCTGCAAAAATCCCCGCCATTGTTATTGACGGGGAGTTGGATGGATTTAAGAGCGTTTATTCCGACGATGAAACCGACCTGGAGAAAATGACGGAACATCTGATAACGGTTCACGGTTTCACGGACATCGATATACTGACGGGAAGCAGGGACAACGCCGCTTCGCAAAAGCGTCTGAACGGCTGCAAGCGCGCATTCGGAAAGCACGGAATAAGCTTTGATAATATCAGAGTGTATTACGGAAACTTCTGGAACGATTCTGGCGAGGAACTTGCCCGGCGGTATCTCAGCGGTGAAATTCCGCGACCTCAGGCGGTGATATGTACCAACGATTCCATGGCATTCGGGCTGTGTGATGTTCTTTCGGAGGCAGGAGTGGATATTCCCGGCAATCTGACAGTAACGGGCTACGACCTGACCGGCGGCGACCATACCGCAGGAAGGATATATCACTATCCGCTGCTGACGACTTACCGCAGAAACCGCCGTAAAATGGGATGGGACGCTGTGGGTGCTATTCTCGGCGACAGTCCTATTCAAGACAATTCTGACAGGTTCGTAAGCGGAAACACCTGCTCCTGCGGCATCTGCCGTTCGCATCTTTTAGATGAGCTTATCGCGGAAAAGATAGACCAGTATCACACCATTATGAGCACCGTGGCACAGTTTTCCGGCAGGCTCACCACATCGCGTACTCTTGAGGAATACACCGGAGCGGTAAGCGAGTTTTTCTACCTGCTGCACGGCGCTGACAGGCTGTTTCTGTGCCTTGACAGCGCATGGAACAGTGAACGTTTCAACGGTGGTGAGTTCCTGTGCTGTGCGATAGGTAACGAGTATTCAGAACCTCCGATAAAGTTCAGCAGCGGCGAAACTCCCGTGCCGTTCATTACGGAGCACGATTCCCCTGCGATTTTCTATGTGAATCCCGTGTGCTTTCAGACAAGGCTTTACGGGTATACGGTGCTGAAATACAACCGCCCGGCGAGCTATGATTTCAGCTTCCGCGACTGGAACAAGACTGTTGCGGATACGCTGGAATTTCTGCGAATGAAGAATGATATCCACTATCTCACGCAATGCCAGCGGCAATCCGCACTGTATGATTCGCTGACGGGGTTCTACAATCTTCGTGAATTTGAAAGCATTGTGGAGGAAGCTGGGCATAACTTCTGCATTCAGGCGGTAAGGCTTAGTTTCCCGGACGGCGGAGAATACCTGTTTGGCGAAAACTACCGCAGCGATATAATCGCAGAAACAGCGTCAGCAATTAAACGTGTATGCACTCAGCATGAAATATGCTGCCGGACCGATGACAACACATTTCTTATCCTGTTCAAAAGGGAAAACGGAATGTTTCCTGAGAAACTGAAAATATCGCTCCACAACGAGGTTTATTCACGGCACGATGAACGGCAGGTTATTATCACATACCACAGTTCCGATAACGCGCTGGTCGGAGAACTGCGCTCAGCCGTATCGCTGAATGCAGAGCACGATGTCGGTCTGATAAGCGAACGAAGAAGACTTCCGCATTATAACGAGCTTGCCGACATAAGGAACAGGATAATTTCAGTGCCTAATAAGATGCCTAAGCTTTCGGAAGTCAGCAGAAAAATGTGCGTCAGCGAGGGGCATTTCCGCTTGATTTATCGGCAGTGCTTTGATGTAAGTTACAACCGCGACTGCATAAATTCAAGGGTAATGAAAGCCTGCTACTTACTGTATTCTACCGCCATGAGCATTTATGCGACAGCAGTAAGCTGCGGTTACGATGATGAAAAATTCTTCTCACGGCAGTTCAGGCAGGTGACCGGATTTTCTCCGGCGGAATACAGAAAAAAGATACTGCAGTGACGGCAAGAATATTGTGATGATCAATAAACGACAGACCGAGGCGCTGTAAAAAAGACTGCCATCTCAAAAAACGAGCTGCAGGAAAAGCTTTTTTCACAGGTGGTAGAGCAGCTCACAGCAAAAGGACTGATCCTAAAAAAGGGAACGATAGTAGATTCAACGATAATAGCAGCGCAGACTTCCACAAAAAAACAAGGAACGCAAACGCAACTCGGATGCACATCAGACGCACAAGGGAAATGCGTGGTATTTCGGCTTTTAGCGCACGGGCTAAACGTTCCTGTTGTTCCTCATTTAAAACCGAATATCAACAGCTTCCGGTATAACAATACCGTTATGTCGCATTTATCCGCTTCTCTGAACTTTAGCTTTGCATATTTACAAATTCGGACATAATAAAAGGGCTGCTCGGCAACCCTCAGAATGTTGAAAAGTCAAGCAAAAACACTTGTTTTTTATTACTGCACGAATTGATTAATTTGTACCTTTCGCAATTTCCCCATCCGAAAGCTCGATGACACGCTTACAGCGAGCGGCAATGTCTTTGTCGTGGGTTACGATTATGACGGTTTTTCCCGACATATTGAGGCGCTCGAAAATCTGCATTATTTCATCTGCGGTCATGCTGTCAAGTGCGCCTGTCGGTTCATCGGCAAGGATTATCTGTGGTTCGTTTACCACCGCTCTTGCTATGGCTACTCTTTGCTTCTGACCGCCCGACAGTCTGTAGGCGGGCGTGTTTGTTTTATCGGACAGTCCGACGCTTTTTAATACATCGTTTATCGCCTTTTCCTTATTGATGGGCTTATCTGTGTATATAAGAGGGATATTTATATTCTGCTTTACCGTGTATTTTTCGACAAGGGCGAAATCCTGCATTACAAAGCCTATATGACTGTTTCTGAGCTTTGCTTTTTCACGCTCCGGTATGGAAGAAACTTTTTTGCCGTCAATATAATAATCGCCGTCCGTTTGCTTGTCGAGAAGTCCGAGAATATTAAGAAGCGTTGATTTTCCGCTTCCGCTTTTTCCGATTATTGCGACAAGCTCGCCCTTGTTTACTTCAAAGCTGATATTTTTCAATGCTTGAACCTGTGTGTCACCGTCACGGAAAGTCTTTGATATGTTGTCGAGTCTGATCATTTACTTTTCCTCCTTTATCTGCATTATAAGCGGTTTTCTCTTAATGCTCACCATAACGGGCAAAATGGCTATCACTGCCGTTGCAATGCCTGTCAGCATAAAAACAAGTGTTGTACGGAGTGACATAAATATAAGAGATGAAACAACAACGCCGACAAGGTTTATAATCAGCACTTCGGCGCTTATCCTGAGCAGGATATCCGACTGTGAAGCACCGCAAATCATGTGTATGAGCAGTTCACGGATATTTTTTCTGACATAGAGCAGGGTTGACTGTATCATTGAAAATACCGCAAGAATAATGATTATTGATGATATGACGATGAGTGAAATATCGGCTTTTGCAGAAACAAGGTCGATAAGCTGTCTTGTTTCATCGGCAGATATGAAGTTATATGTATTCATGCCGTTTTCTGCGGCGTAATCATTTATTGCGGCAAGGTCGGATTTATCATCGGCATAGATAAGTGAGGTGGGGTAATCAATGCCTTGTGCTTTCATGCTTTCAATGCTCATGACAGGAGTGAACACTTTGTTGTCGGCGGAAACAACAGAGCTTTTGTCGCCTTTCAAAAAGGTTGTTTTCATGCCGCTTTTCAGTATACCGACTACCTCATATTTATCAAGGTACAAGTCGCCGATGTTATAGTCGTTTTCAAAGTCACTGCCGAGAACTACGGGCGGATTATCTGACAGATCTTTGCCGTATTCTGTATTTTGGAACAGCCGTCCTTTACTTACTTCAAAGCCGAATATATCAAAGTAATGCTCTGTAATTACAGACAAAGTATATTCTGTACCGTCTTTTTCTTCATAGAATTCGGAACGCCCCTCGGTTTTATAGTTTTCGGCTATGTAATAGCTGAGGTTTCTTTCCTTTTCTATGTCGTCATAATCAACCACTATTCCGCCGTCGGTGTAAATATCGGTGCTTGACGGGCTGTAGCAGTTTTTGGGAAAATCAAAGCCGTCAAGGGCATTCACAGTTACAGTTTTATATGCGGTGATACTGCAAAGATTGCCTATAACAAAGAATGCTACTATCATCTGGAATGTAAGAAGCAGGCAGGAAAGCAGGTTCGATTTTATATCGAAAAGAATTATTTTTATAAGTTGCTTGTTCATAACACTCTCCTTAACGAAATGACCTGTTCGTGCGAATACTTGTCACTCAGACTGTAGGAAATTATACCGCCGATAAGAAGAATGAACGCTACGGATATAAGTCCTGCGGAAATTCTGATATTGCCGAGATAATAAGAAACGGCAGGAATAAGAGTAAGGAGCAGTGTGACAATAAAGCCGATAAGTATGCCGACTGCGGAAATTATAAGAAAATTTATGAATATCATTTTTTTAATGTCCGCATCATCTGCACCGCATATACGGCGAGCCATTATTTCGGAGCGTTTGGAGTTTATCCATGACCATGTGAACACGCCCGAATTCATAAGAATAAGCAGACCGATAAGCAATATCGCAATGATGATAACTATATTGCCTGATGTAAAGAGATTGCCTTTTCCCGATATCTTGGATATATCATCGGTTCTGATCTCGGTATAGGGATTTTTCCCGGTTATATCTGATTTTATGCTTTCGGTGACTGAGGGTGTTTTATCTTTGTTGTCAATTATAAGCGTCAGTCCCGAAAACCGCACCGTGCTGCCGCTGAGTTTATCAGACTGCAATATGAAATCGCTGTCTTTACCTCCGTATATGTTGATACTGCTGACGGTGTAATTCTGTCCGATGAAGTTTATCGTTTTTCTTCCGTTTATCGTCATACAGTACGGCTCAAGTTCGGGCTTTATCACGGCGGTCGGTGCGCTGTTTTCAGAAGATGTTTTTTCGTAGTCAAACAGGGCGTAGCCGGAATTGTATTCGATTACGAGTTTTATTGCACCGACAGCTTTATACTTTGACAGTATATCGCCTAAATCGCTGTAGGTAAGGGCGCTTTCAGAGTTGTTGTCCTGATTAACTGTTATTATTTCCGCATTATCTGAAAGTCTGCCTGCGACGCCTGAGCTTACTGAATTTAAAAACATGGAAATGAGAAAAGTGCAAAGAAAATACGTCACGGCAAAGAATGTTATCATCATGCCGCTTTTGTTGAATAATTGTCTGATATTATCACCTCATAATTCAAATCTTGTATGCTGTTATCAACTTATAGTGCGGAAGAGTGTTTTGCAAATTTTTACATTTAAATTATATATGATTTATTTAGATTTGTCAATAGAATTTTTGAAATATATTACATTTTGTCGGTTTGCAATAGAGATGTAAAAGAGCAGCAGAAAAGCCAAACCTGTGTGTTGCAGTTAAGTTCAGAAAAAGCAACAGGACACAAAGCAAACCCTTTATGAATGCGGTAATACAAAGCACCCGCCGCCGTCAAGCGATAACAGAATATCCGCAATCGGCATCACGGTAAGGAATATAAAGTTTTTGATTATTCTTAAAAAACAAAATCCGCAGGACTTGCTCATTTAAAGCTGAGCAGTCCTGCGGTTATGTTATTTCGTTCTTTTAAAACGGTCGGTTGTTTTAGCGTCGCAGTCAGATTACAAGCACTCTCAGCCTTGTCCGTAATAGGCGTTTGCGCCGTGCTTGCGCAGATAATGCTTATCAAGAAGCTCCTGCTGCATTCTTCCTGCAGTGGGTGCGATAGTGAGGGCGTGGTAATTCATAAATGCGACTTCCTCAAGCACTACGGAATTATGCACCGCCTCGTGTGCGTCTTTGCCCCAGGTGAACGGACCGTGACTTTTGACAAGCACCGCAGGGACAGTCATAGGATCGATGTTGTTGAATGTTTCGATTATGACCTTTCCTGTTTCCTTTTCGTACTCGCCGTGAATCTCCTCGGGAGTCATGGCACGTGTGCAGGGTATTTCACCATAAAAGTAGTCGCCCTGTGTTGTGCCCATCGGCTGAATGCCTGTACCTGCCTGAGCGAACGAAGTAGCCCAGCGGCTGTGGGTATGCACGACACCTCCGATAGCTGAGAAGGAACGATATAGCTCGAGATGAGTAGGCGTGTCACTGGACGGCTTCCACTTGCCTTCGGCTGTTTTTCCTGTTGCAAGTTCGACCACCACCATATCCTCGGCTGTCATTTCTTCATACGGTACACCGGAGGGCTTTATCACCATCATTCCGCTCTCACGGTCAATTGCGGAAACATTTCCCCAGGTGAACGTTACAAGGTTGTATTTCGGGAGCAGAAGATTGGCTTCAAGTACCTCCTGCTTTAATTTCTCTAACATATTGCGTCCTTTCTTACTTTGCCGCTGCGTATTGTGCCGCAAGTCCTCGTTTGTAGTTTTCCATAAATCCTGCAAAACCCTCTGCACCGTTCTTTTCGGGCTGAAGCGTGGTGGATTCCATACCGATGAATACCTCGCTGTCAAGGAATTCCGACAGTGATTTTCCACCGCCGCATACAGTATATGCCGCAAGCAGAGCCATTCCCCATGCGCCGCCCTCTCCGGCGGTCTTCATAACGGAAACGGCACAACCCAGCCCATCGGCAAGGAACTGCTGTGCAACTCCTTTTGTCTTGAAAAGACCGCCGTGTCCTGTTATTTTTTCAACGGAAACCTGCTCCTTTTCAAAAAGTATATCCATTCCGAGCTTCAGTGCCGCCATAGTAGAGTATATTTCCGCACGGAACAGATTTGCAAGATTGAATTTTCCGTCGGGAGTGCGGAAATACATCGGTCTGCCGTTTTCCGCTCCTGCAACAGGCTCGCCTGAAAGGAAATTATACACAACGGTATTGCCGCAGTCGGGGTCGCCCGTCAGTGCGTGATAATACAGCATATCGTAAAGTGCGGGCTTTGCGATAGGGTGACCGCTGAGCTGTGCAAATTCACCGAATATCTTCACCCATGCGTCAAGCTCGGAGGAGCAGTTGTTGCAATGCACCATAGCAACGGGAGCGCCGCAGGGAGTAGTCACTACGTCAATTTCCGGGTAGTAGCCCTTAAGCGGCTTGTCGAGAACAAGCATAGCGAATATCGAGGTGCCTGCCGATACGTTTCCGGTTCGGGGAAGCACACTGTCGGTCGCTGTCATTCCCGTACCTGCGTCACCTTCGGGAGGGCATAAGGGAACTCCCGGCTGCAGTGTACCTGTCGGGTCGAGCAGCTTAGCGCCGTCGGCGGTCAGAAACGCCTCCTTTGCGCCTGCGTTAAGCACTGAAGGGAGAACTTCCGCCAGCTTTACTGAGAAACCTTTTGCAAAAAGCAACTCATCAACCTTTTTGATGTAGTCTGCGTTGTAACCGGTGCTGTCCACAGGGAAGATGCCGGACGCTTCGCCGATGCCGACCTGTCGCTTTCCGGTAAGGCGGTAGTGGATATAGCCTGCAAGCGTATTGATATGAGCGATATGTCTGACGTGTTCCTCACCGTTCAGTATTGCCTGATAGAGATGCGCTATGCTCCAACGCTGTGGAATGTTGAAGCAAAGCAGCTCTGACAGCTCGGATGCCGCCTGCTCTGTGATAGTATTGCGCCATGTGCGGAACGGAACGAGTAAGTTATCGTCCTTGTCAAATGCCATATAACCGTGCATCATTCCGGAAATACCCATTGCACCGTAGGTAGTCGGAGTTACTCCGAACTTCTGCCTTATATCCTCTGTAAGTGCCGCATAACAGTGCTGTAAACCTGTTGTGATGTCATCAAGGGAATAAGTCCACACGCCGTTTTCATAGCGGTTCTGCCACTCGTGACTGCCCGAAGCAATCGGGGCAAATGTGTCGTCTATAAGCACTGCCTTTATTCTGGTGGAACCGAATTCGATCCCGAGATATGTCTTTGCGTTTTGTATCTTCTCTTGTATTGTCATATTATCACCTCTTGAGAGCCGCAGTAGCGTCAAGCAATTCAAGCTGCCGCTCAAAACTGTTTATGTCGGTCTTGTCATCAATTATAACAAGCTCCGTGTTCGTCATCTTTGCAAAAAGACGTATATCTTCTGCTGTGAGTGCCGTTGAAACTACTGCATGATGTGCGCCGCCGGCATATATCCACGCAGCCGCACCGGTAGCAAAATCCGGTTTCAGCTTCCACATAAGCCTTGCAACAGGGAGGTGGGGCATAGGAGCGGGCTGCTTTACAAGCGTGATCTCGGCGCATACCAAACGGAATCTGTCGCCAAGGTCTATCATAGATACTGCAATGCCATCACCGTCAATTCCGTCGAATACAAGTCGTGCAGGGTCGGATTTTCCGCCGATGCCGAGCGGATGCACCTGTATCTCCGGCTTATTCGCCGCAAACACAGGCGATACCTCCAGCATATGTGCCGCAAGCTCAAGCTCCTCGCCTGAGGTAAGATCATAGGTGTAGTCCTCCATAAATCCGGTAGAACCCTTTCTTCCTTCGGACATTTTGAATAAAACCGCACCGAGAGCGGCGGTCTTGTAATCGCCCTCAGGACCGAAACCGATGCCCTTCGCCATAAGATTCTGTGCCGCAATTCCGGGAAGCTGATTCAATCCGTGGAGATCCTGGAATGTATCGGTGAATGCGTTTATCTTTTCTCGTGCGATGAATTTATCCAGAGCTGTTTCGTATTTGGCTTGCTCACGGACAGCGGCAAGGTTGTCGGTTGCCATTGTGTATTTTTCGGCATATTCGGACATTTTCGCTTCTATCTCGGAATCGGTGACACTGTCGGCAATATCTGCTACATCGCCTATTCCATAGTAGTTTACGTTCCAGCCGAAACGAATCTCGCTTTCGACACGGTCACCGTCAGTTACTGCAACATCACGCATATTGTTACCAAGCATCGCTACCCTGAGAGTTCTGCTGAACGCAACGGCGGAAGCGGCATAAGCAAATCTGCGTATTTTTTCTGTAACATCTTCGTGACGATAGTAGCCTACAACTACCTCACGTTTAATGCCGAGCCTCGTACAGATGAATCCGAATTCACGGTCGCCGTGTGCGGATTGGTTGAGATTCATAAAGTCCATATCAATGCTGTCGTACGGCAGCTTTTCATTGAACTGCGTGTGCAGGTGGAGCATAGGCTTTTTCAGTGCTTTCAGCGCTCTTATCCACATTTTAGCAGGAGAGAACGTGTGCATCCACATAATAACACCTATACAGTCCTTGTCCGAAGACGCTTGTACGCAGATGTCTTCTGCTTCACAGGCGGTCTTTACGACCGGCATAAATACGACTTCTGCGATGTCCGAGAGCTTTTCGTTCAGAAAACCGGATATTACGGCACTGTCCTTTGCCGCTTGTCTGAGTGTTTCCTCTCCGTAGAGATCCTGGCTTCCGGTAACAAAGTAAATTTTGTTCATATTTAATTCTCCTTTACAGAAAAGCCGCACCGAAAAGATGTGTTTCAGTGCGGCTTGTGTTTATGCCTTTTTCTTGTTCTTTCTTGAAAGAACTACGCTCTGGATAACAAGGAACAGGCAGATCATTGCCGCAACGGTAATGTTTGTCCACCATGCATCGTCAAGTCCGAGAGAGGAAACTATATTCTTTATCGTACTCAGCGAAATTACGCCAAACAGCGTTCCTATAATGTTACCGGAACCGCCGGAAAGCATCGTGCCGCCGATGATGGATGAAGCGATCGCATTCATTTCGGCTCCGCTTGCATGGGAGGGTGAACCGGAGCCTACATGAAGGAAGTAAACAAAGCCGCCTATACCTGCAAGCACTCCGCACATCAGGTAAGCAAAGAACTTTGTGCGCTTAACATTGATACCGAGCATATTTGCACTCTGGCTGTTGCCGCCTATGGCATAGAAGCCACGTCCTGTCTTGCCCCATTTAAGAAAGACGAACAGAATTGCTACTATCAGCAGAGCAACGATAACGCCTATTTCTATGTATGCCGGAACGAATGCGCCGTGTTTGTTTGTCGAACCTATTCCGGGAAGAGATACTCTTATTTCCTTCAGCGCCTGGAATTCTTCATTTTCAACGTTGAACTGTGTTGCGTTGACAATGGTAGTCATACCTTTTGCAAAGAACATTCCTGCCAGAGTCACGATGAACGGCTGAATCTCGAGATATGCTATAAGATAACCCTGAACAAGACCGAAAGCGGTTCCTATTCCGAGTGCTATGAGGATGGAGGTCACTACATTACCTCCGCCGTAATCGAGATTCATAGCACAGCACATACATACAAGAGCTGTAACAGCGCCGACAGAAATGTCGATACCGCCGGTTATCATTACAAGGCTCATTCCGCAGGAGAGAATTATCAAAGCCGCATTCTCGTTGAGTATGTTGAAGAAGGTCTGCACTTTTGTGAAGCCTGAGCCGATGAATATCATAGCACAGATATACATTACAACGAATATCGCAATGGTGATGACCAGAAGCAGATTAGAATCAGATAATCTCCTGGATCTGCCGTTGGCATTTTTCAGAAATTTCATGCTAATTCGCCTCCTTGACAGGATTTCTGCGAGAAGCTAACTTCTTGCGGAACGCTTTGAGCTTGTTGCGTACAACAGGAGCACTGAGAACTACCAGTATAATTACTACAACTGCCTTGTATGCGGGGAGCGCTGTAGGAGCGACCTGGAACTTATAAAGAGTAGTCGTCAGGAACTGTATAACGTAGGCGCCGATTATAGAGGCCGCCATATTGAACTTACCGCCGCTGAGGGCGTTTCCGCCGAGTGCTACCGCAAGGATGGCATCCATCTCTATATCCTTTGCGACTACCGAGTAGTTGATAGATGAGATACGGCTTACCTTGATGAAGCCTGCAACTGCAACGCACAGGCCAAGTATAACGTATGCCATGAACTTTATGCGTGCAGGGTTCAGACCGTTAAGTCTGGAGGATTCGGAGTTTATACCGACTGCCTGTGTGAACAGTCCCAGCTTTGTGAAACGTAACACCAGTGCGATGATTATAATACATATCGCCGCAATGTATATTGGTGTGGGCAACGGCGAGCCGGGAATGAAGTTACCGAACCAACCGAAGCTTTTATCGTTTATGACAGGGAGCTGATTGTTATTTATCCACGCCGCAATGGAACGTCCTGCGGTGAAGAGGATAAGCGTTGCGACCATAGGTTGTATCTTGAAGTATGCGACCAGAGCGCCGTTGAATGCACCTAACAGCATCGAAACGACAGCGCAGGCGAGGAATGCAACGATTATCGGTGCGTGGAGCGTATCCGGACTTACCTCACCGCCGCAGAGAACTCTAAGAACTACACTGCCTGCAACTGCAATGGTTGCGCCGACGCTTATATCCTGTCCGCCGGAGGCTGATGTTACCAGTGTCATACCGATAGCGAGTATCGCAAGCTCTGAGGCATTGTCGAGGATCGTGATGATATTGCCCGAAATCGCCATATCACCGGCACTGTTCGGAGCATATTTTATCGCAAAGAACGAGGGGTCGGCAATCAGGTTGAACAGCACCAGTATCAGCAGTGCCGCCAACGGAATGAATATCTGGTTTTTGACCGCTCTTTTAAGAAAAGCGAGGATTTTGTTTCCACTTGCCGTTTCAAGCGTTTTCATGAGCTTTTTCACCTCCTGCGATCGTTTCCATTATCTTGGACTGGTTAAGGTCGGAACCCGTAAGTTCGCCTGCAGTCTTTCTGTCACGCATTACTATCAATCTTGAACATACGTTCAGCATTTCGTCTATTTCGGAAGAAATGAACGTTACGCTCTTTCCCTCGGCGGCAAGTTTAAGCACCAGCTTTTGTATTTCAAGCTTGGTGCCGACATCAATGCCTCTTGTCGGCTCGTCGAGGATAAGGTATACGGGGTTTGCAAGAAGCCATCTTGCAAGAATTACTTTCTGCTGATTACCGCCGGAAAGCGACTTTATCGGTGTATCAGGGGAAGCCGTCTTTATTTCCAGCAGCTTTATGTACTCGTCGGCATACTTTGCGGCATCCGATTTCGAAATCGGTCGGAACATTCCACGCATTACCTGGAGTGCAAGAATTATATTGTCTTTTACCGAAAGATCGCCGATTATACCGTCGTGCTTTCTGTCTTCGGGAAGGTAGCTTATGCCGTGCTTCATTGCGTCAAGCGGCTTTTTTATTCTGATTGCCTTGCCGTTCATCTTGACTGTACCGCCGGTTATACTGTCCGCACCGAATATTGCACGGACGGATTCGCTTCGGCCTGAACCGAGAAGTCCTGTGAAGCCGTTTACCTCGCCCTTTTTTATAGAGAAGTCGAAAGGCGCTATGCCTGCATTGCTGACAAGTCCTTCCGCCTCAAATACCGGAGCCTCGCCGTCTGATTCCTGCTCGGCCTGTTGCGGCTTGTCTATATCGGACAGCTTGTTGAGATCCTTGCCGAGCATTTTTGAAACCAACTCTACTTTAGGAAGTTCTGCGGCGTTATACTCGCCAACAAATTTGCCGTCACGCAGTACCGTTATCTTGTCGCAGACTGCGTATACCTGGTCGAGAAAGTGCGTTACGAATATTATTCCAACGCCACGGCTCTTAAGGTCAAGCATGAGTTTGAACAGTTTCTCAACCTCCTGCTCATCAAGCGAGGAGGTCGGTTCATCAAGGATAAGCACCTTGCAATCCATATCGACTGCCCGTGCTATCGCAACCATCTGCTGAACTGCGAGGGAGCAGCTTCCGAGTTGTTGATTCGGTTTTGCCGGAATATCAAGCGATTCGAGCAGCTTGCCGGCTTGTGAATACATCTTCTTCCATTTAGTGAAAGCTCCCTTTGATCTGCCGATGTACATATTTTCGGCGACTGTCAGGTTAGGGCAGAGTGTAATCTCCTGATAAACCGTGCTTATTCCGGCTTTCTGCGCATCCTGAGTTGACCTGATAATGACAGGTTCGGGATTGTCGGACATATATATGTCGCCGCCGTCTTTTTCGTACACACCGGTGAGTACCTTTATAAGTGTGGATTTACCGGCGCCGTTTTCACCCATCAGTGCGTGTATCTCACCCTTGTGCAGAGTGAATTCAACGTTCTGAAGTGCTTTTACACCGGGAAATTCTTTACATATGCCCTCAAGTCTGAGAACAACATTTTCGTCACGCATTGTTTTCGCCTCCGGTTTGTTTATTAGACGCAAAACGATCCGATACAAAGGATTTTGTTATCCATCATACCGGATCGCTACCGTCATGACTGATCCGCTGATTCAGCTAAGCTGTTCAAAACGATCAGATACCGTACTTGTCAACGTCCTCCTGAGTAATAGTGGAGGCGTCAAATCCCTTTTCTTCCATTATTACGACCTTTTCTTTAGGTGCTGTGCCTTTTTCAAGATCCTTGATTATAGAGTCGATGTAGGATGCCTGGAAAGGATTGCACTGACCGTCGTAGTTCCAGCTGCCTGAAAGGAGGTTTTTGAGAGCCCACTTGTTGCAGTCGAAGCCCATTACGATAACGTCCTTGCCGACGCCGTGTGAGATATTAGCTTTGTCGAGAGCTGCAACTGCACCCTTTGCCATATCGTCGTTCTCAGCATAGATAACGTTGAAAGGAGTGCCGCTGTCTATGACGGACTGAACGATCTGCTGTGCTGTTTCAGCATTCCATTCGGCTGTCTGCTGTGTAACGAGTTTCCAGTTTTCGTCAGCGGCAACCTTGGTGTCAAGAGCACCTGTTCTGCCGACCTGTGCGGCTGAACCCATTGTGCCTTGAATATGTACTATGTTGTACTTATCGAGCTTCTGGGAAGCCAGCCAGTCAACTGCGGTCTGACCTTCCTTTGCCATATCGGATACGATTGAGGCTTCGTACAGGCTGTCATCGGCATCAATAGTTCTGTCGAACAGGATAACCTTGATTCCCTGAGCCTTAGCATCCTTAAGTACCGAATCCCATCCTGAAGTTCCTGCTGCGGATATGAGCAGGTAGTCAACTTCAGACTGAATAAATGTCTGTGCATAGGCAATCTGCTCGTCATTCTTAAGGCTGTATGCAAAGGAAGCGTCGTAGCCGTTCTCCTTTGTGAATTTAGCCTTCATATCCTTGTCGTTGGCTGTACGATAGCCGGACTCATTGGGGTCGTTGTTGATTATACCGACTTTGATGAGATCTCCGCTTGCAGAGCCTGAACCGTTTCCGCTGCTTGAACCTGCGGGTTCGCCTGAGTTACAACCTGCGAATACGCTTGTTGCGAGTGCCAGACCGAGTACCGATGCGAGAATTTTCTTAACTTTCATAGCTTTTTCCTCCGTAAATTAAAATTAAATATAGGTCCGTTTGCTTGTTTTTGAATGCTAAGACAAATTATTGATAAATTCATAACAACTTCGAATTTTGTCTGCATTCTCTTTTGTTGTCCTTATTCTAACACAAAGAAAATACAAATGCAATACACAAATTACACATTTTTAGTGGAAAGATTTGTGCATATGTTACAAAACGTGCATTTTTTTAGCGTACAAATATCGTACTGAATAAAAACTGCTTGACAAACAGCGGACAAAGTTGTATTATATATGTAAGCAAATTTGTATTCTTTTGCTCAAACTTGTGCTTTATATAGAGGTGATAATTAATGACTAAATATGAAGCTGTTGCACAGGCAATAAAAAACAATATTGAAAACGGTCTGTATAAAGAGGGACAGCCTATTCCTACCGAGGAACTGCTGACAGCTCAGTATGATGTGAGCCGTCAGACGATACGCAAGGCATTGTCGCTTCTTGTAGAGGACAATCTTATATTAAAGCGTCAGGGGAGCGGCTCGGTGGTGCGGCCGAAGCGACTTAATCCAAGGACAGGAAAGATAGCAGTGGTTGCAACATACATCAGCGACTATATTTTCCCAAGTCAGCTAAGGGCAGTGAATGATGTATTATCCGAAAACAAGTATACCGCTGTTCTTTCTGCAACACGCAACCGTGTTTGCAATGAGCGTGCTATCCTTGAAGAAATACTCAAGGATCCCGTTGACGGAATACTGATAGAGGGTACAAAATCAGCTATGCCGAATCCTAATTTCGATCTGTACGAAAAGCTGATAGGAATGGATATACCGGTAGTGTTTTTCAACGGATATTACCCGTCGCTCAGCGGCACATATTCTGTATGTGCGGATAATCAGGCGGGCGGTGCGGAGCTTGTGCGGCATCTTATTGAGCGTGGTCACACAAAAATCGCAGGCTTTTTCAAAAGCGATGATATTCAAGGTCATCAGCGGTATTCCGGCTTTATTTCGGAGCTGTTTCGCAACGGTCTGATAATCCCTGATGAGAATGTGTTCTGGTACATTACCGAAACAAAGGAGGATCTTTTCAATAATCCGCAGGAGGTATTAAATCGTCTTGGCGATAATACGGCGGTCGTATGCTATAATGACGAGGTGGCGTTCGGACTTATCAAGTGCCTGCTTTCAGCCGGCAGACGTGTTCCTGAGGACGTTGCCGTAGTCAGCTTTGACAACAGTAATCTTAGTCGGATCTCTCAGGTCCCGATAACATCGCTTTCCTACGAGGACAGAAACATAGGCAGAATTGCGGCTCAGAAACTCGTTGATATTCTGAACGGCAAGGAGGTTACGTCCGAGGTGTTACCGTGGACTTTTATTCAGAAAGAAAGCTCATAAATATGAAGGGCTGTTTTATCAGAGTATCTTCAGACCGCAAAACCGGAGGCTTTATAGCTAAGACTTTAAAGCTATGTCGGGCAGTATAAGAATTTGATTATTTAAACCGCATTGTTGTGCGGTTTATTTTTTTTCTGTGCAGAAGCCTTGACATTTGTTGCAATCGGCTAAGAAGTAACAGCGGCAGTAAAAACAAATCCCTGTCCTGCAGGCACTTGTGTTATTTTGTAAAATGTGTTATTATATTTTTGACAGTAAAAGTCGGCTGTTCCTGTTTTTAGGTTAAGCCATAATAAACGAATAAACAGGAATGAAATATCGCCGCCGAAATTTCGGCGGTGCCTGTGAGCCGAACAGTATTAAGGAATTTGCGTCCGATATAGGTAAGAGGATTAGATTATGAACAGCATTTTGAAAAAAATCAGGCAAAGCGATGCCTTTAACAAGGAAAACAGGGTTTCCCGTATAAAAGCTGTCATATTGATGAGCCTGTTTACTTTTACCTTTTTAGAGGCTGAGTTTTTATTTGTTGATATGATTTCCTGCACAGTATCGGGCGATAAGTCGGTAAACGCTCAGAATTACGCTCTCGGTGCAAGCGTGGTGGGATCTGCTCTGTACCCTCTGTATTCAAGGCTTTGCAAAAAGGCTCTGCAATCTGTAATTTCTATTGGGGCTGCAGTGCTGTCGGTCGTTTGTCTTTTTCTGATATGCCGTCACAGTACTTACGCATTTACATTGTGTATGGGGCTTGTGCTGTTTTTGATTCTCGGTCTGTTCGGAGGTGCGGTGTTTTATAAATCGCTGTGTCTGTTGGAGGATAACACTTATATTGCACGTCTTGCAGGCTTATCCTATATGCTCGGAACATTGCTCCAGATTGCTAATAATAACCTGATCCACATTGATATTATCGAAGCTGCGGTGCTTTCTTTGTTTATATTGCTACTGGCCGTTATGCTGATAAGAGCGGAAAAGAACAGCATCGTCCCTGCGTTCCCGAAAAACGAAGCTGGCGAGAAAACCGATAAGGCGGGTAAAGAAGTCGTAAAAATCAGCGTTTTACTTGTTTTTTTGGTTGCGTTTATGACCTGTATTTTCAGCACAATGGATAATGCAATTACCCTTTATCACGCAAACGGTGTGGTGAATATCGGACAGTGGCCGAGAATACTCCTTGCACTCAGCGGACTTGCGGCAGGCTTTTTGTTCGATTTTGGCGGCAGAAAGTATATGAGTATGATTATGTACTGCGTAATGATCCTGTCAACCATCTGTCTTGCTATTCTCAGATTTGCGGGGCCGATTATGCTGGGGCTGGTTATCTTTTATTTATCCGCAGGTTTCTTTGTTGTATTTTTTACCGCTTCTTTTATGGAGATTGCCCGTTATTCAAAAACTCCAGAGCTTTTGTCGGGGGTTGGCAGAGCAGTCAATAATTTTGTTGCCGTGCTGATCTCGGCAGGCTCTCTTGCCCTTTTGAATTCGGACAATAACATTGCGATAATCACCATTGAGCTGATTTTATTTGTATTGGCAAGCATCGCCGCATTTTTCTATACCAATAAGAGAAAAACGTTTTTTGACGAGCTTTCCTCAACAGGCGGCGACAAACTGAGCGACAAAGAGATATTGAAAAAGCTGTCGGAAAAGTTTTCACTCACTCCGAGAGAAGCCGAGGTATTCGGGCTGCTGGTAAACACCGAGGACGGATTACAGACGATAGCAGACAATATGTACATATCAAGGCGAACTCTTGAGCGGTATGTATCCGCCATATACGGAAAAACGGGAACTAAATCCCGTATCGGTCTTGTTTCTCTTTACAACAACATATAAAATATCCTAATGCTCGTACCTTCCGCTCAGGCGGGAGGTATTTTTGCGTTATATCGTAAAAACCGCATTGTTATGCCGATTTTTACAAAATGGCGGAAGTCCGCCAACCTGTTTTTGCAGATTGGCGGACTTCCCTTATATACAGCGGAGCGTTATTCAGATATAATTACAATAACAAACGGTGTATGAAACGACACGATGACAGCTTGCAATAGGACATATTCAGAAAGGGGAGCGGATTATGAATATGCGGCATTGTGCTTTGCCGGACAGAAAAACAACAAAGCGAACACTTCCGTATGATCGGCAGTATGTGATACTTGCAATTTACGAAGTGCTGGACAAAAACGGCGCCGAATATAAAAAAGAGGACGCATCGACCATATTATCGGAAATATCGGTGTACGGAAATTCAAGCCTTTTTTCCGTTTCGGTGAGCAGGCAGGAGGAAGGTACCGAATTATCCGTAACGATGGTCAGACAGTGCGAGGGATTGTCGGAATCCGGCGTGCAACGAGCTATAACAGCCGTAGCCGACAGCATATCGCAATATCTTGAAAACGAGCTTGTTTTAAGCAAAATCAAATCATAAATAATACAAGTGGAGGAATTGCCTATGAAAAGAATAGGAGAATATTTCGCAGGAGCATATAAAAATGCTTTTGCAAGGTGGATTTTCGGAATAATCGCATCGCTTGTCATTTTACCCGATCTGATAAAGACCCTTTTGCTTTGCATAAAGAAAGAATCGTTAGCGGCGGGTACGGTGTTTATTGCCGACGTGTTATGCGTTGTATGTGCCTTTGTTTTTGCATTTTTTGCAGTTTGCTCAATCGGAAAAACGGCAAAGGAGGCTGTCGCAGTATGGATTAAGGGCTGTATTCCCTGTATAGCGGCACTGTATGGCGGAAAACTCCTGACGGCGCTTTTTGTCAAGTGCTTCGGAACGGTCGGTGAATTTATAGGGATAGCCGCCGGCGGAATACTGCTCGGACTTTCGTTTTATCTGCTAAGCTGTGCTGTTAACGGCGGCATTAAAGGAAAAGTCGGCGGAAAGTTACTTTTGACAGCGGTATGCATATTGCTTGCGATCGTTTTTGCGTATCTTTTGCCGTATGTTTTCGGGCTGGGTGTTGAATCGACCTTCGCACAAAAACGGGTGTGGTGTATAAAGCTCATAGCCGAACTTATCTATGCGGTGTTCTGTTGGGTGCTGATTGTTCCCGTACTTAAATTTGTGTGCCACGGGAATCTGTCAAAGGCAGGAACGGACGAACAAATCACATCGGCACAAACGAAAAAATCAAGTCTTGGCTATATACCTACTGCTGTAGGTGCGGCGGTACTTACAATCTGTGCCGTGATGACTATTCCCGCAACGGTTTCGCCTTTCGACAGGTTGAAGGCTGAATACTACAGCCGCACAAATACGGCGTGCTATAATCTGCTCGGAGGGCACATCATCACGGCGGTCAACGACTACAGGGAGATTCAGCGTGAGCTTGAGATATGGAAAGAAATAGCCGACGGCGGTTGGAATGATATTTCCGAGAGCGAGATAGCAACAAATCAGATGCTGGCTTATCTTGATACCTATGCAAACCACACAGATGACCGACTTGAAACTATGGAGAAGTATTATACGGCAGGCTATATAAAGGATACCGATTTCTGCTTTGATATGCTTGCAGAATATAAAAATGCCGATGAACTGACGGCTGAGCAGAAAAATCGCCGTACAGAAATACTGACGAATTTAGCGGCAAACGGAATATATGTCGGAGGACTGCCGGATGTTGCGGAAAATGCCGCAGTTATGGCAGAAGTGATTGAAACGGCTTTCTCGTATCAAAACAGCTTCGAATATGCCGAGATGCTCGCTAAAATGCGGGTAGGTGTTACAAACGGCACGAATATAGCCGATTCTGTCGGTACCGGTATCACCTATCAGCTTGTAAGCCAAGCTGTCGAAAAGGCACTGGAGGCTCCTGAGGATTTCGTATGGAGCTACATAGCGGTTATGTTTTATAACAATCAGGAGCAGCATTCGCTTTACCTCACTGCTGACTATTCGGATGATAAGAGAATTCTTGCCGTAGTCGAAAACTTTGAAAAACAGTTTGAAAAGCAGCTCGGAAAAGACATAACCAAAGAGGAACGGCTCGGTATCAAAAAGCTGGTCATGCAGACTTATCTTAGGGCATTGGCGCTTGACAAGTGTGCGGATTACGGCTTGGAAGCACTCAAGGAATTCGACAATTTCTTTATTCGTGAAAATACTATGTATGCGCTTTTAAAAACGGGACGGTACGATGAATGTCTTAAGCTCGCAAAAGAGGTGCAGGACGATACAAACCCCGTTCCCCTCTATTATGCGGCGGCGGCAACGCTTGAAAGCGGAGAATTTGATGCTTCCGCAGAGTATGTACTGAAACTTGCAAAGCAGGTAAAGACGAGTGAATATCCTAAAAAAGCGGACGAATTACTGCATTCCTACTTTTCCTTGCTGGTGGTGGATACCGAAACCACAAAAGCAAAGTACAGCCTTCTCAGCGATGAGCAGATAAACAAGCTTAACAGCGACGAGTTTCTGAAGAATTATCTGGCGGCTTATGTCAATGCCTGCTACCCGTCTTACGGCGGTCATTCTATCTATGATGACGCCTATACACAGGCGATGGAAACGGCGCTTGCCGCTGCTGATCGGGTAATTTCAGAGCGTGGCGAGCTGTGTTATCCTTATTATCTCAAGGGCGTGACGCTTATGCAACAGGAAAAATACGATGAGGCTGTGGCGGCTTACAAAAAAGCGATAGATTATAAGAGCGATGATCCGATGATATGGTATGCGCTTTATGCCGCATACGAGGAACTGGAGGAGTGGGAAAATGCCTATACCGCTGCAGAGATTGCTATCGGTCTTAGTCCGTGGTTCAATTATTACAGTGATTATGAGGGAATAGGTATCCATCCGTATTCATATCGTGATGGTGCGAAAGCAATGATAGAAAAGCAACATGAAGCATCGCAGAAAGGGGGAAATGAATAATGACGATTATTATTTCAATTGTAATCTTTCTTATTCTGACAATGCAGACCTTCTTTCTGGGAGGTACTGTCTGGCTCGGAATTGTCGGAATGCTGCTGTCGGCGGCAGGGGTCGTATTGTCTTTCGTGCTTAAAAATCGGAAGAAGTATCTTAGCAACGTATCGGCTCTTGCGGGAATTGTTATATCGGTTGTGTGCTGTTTATTTATTACATCAGGCTCAGGCACGGGTACGCTACGGCAAAAAGAGATACTTCTCGGGCAAATGGTCAGTGCAAAAACAGCGGAGAACGCCGAAGAAAAATATGCTGATTATGTCGAAGCTTACGGCGAGGACGATTCTTCCGCACTCTGTCTTGCACAATACTATATGCGAGCGGAAGAAGCAGATAAGAGCAGGTCGATGCTTTTTAAGCTCAAGAATACAACAAGCATAGATTATTATTGCACAATGGCAGAATGGTACAACAAATTCGATAAGGGCAATTTCTCTTATGTAGTAAGCACACTGCTTGACGCAGTTGCCGAGCATCCGTACTGGGCAAAGGGACATCTGATGCTGGGACTTTCCTATTACGAAAACAATGACAATACATCAGCGATATACTATTTGAAAAAAGCACATCTTCTCGATATGTCTGACGGCTATTCGCTGTGCTACCTTGGTGTAATATCCTATGACAGAGGAAGCTATAAGGCAGCGGAGAAATATCTGTCGGACGCAAAGGCACTGGCAGGAAAAGACGGCTATCTGTTAAGTCTTGTCGAAACATATCAGGAATGTGTAGCAAGGGAGGTGTCATAATGAGAAAAAAGACCTTTTTGCTTATACTAAGCGGCATATTGCCGATTACCGCTTTGTCGTTTACCGCTTTTGCAAACGGAGGAGATACAGCAGGCAGACCGGTTACTCCGCCTTCTGCTACCGATGTTATCGGTCAGATCGGGTCTTCCGCAACCGAAGCGTATACAGCCTCGCTTAACTTCTGGAACGATTACGGCAACAATATATCAGACGGTTTTAATCTTGCAGGAGAGAGCTGGAATAGCGTAAAAAATACGCCCGGCTTTGAAACAAGCTACGGCGATGCGGTGAAGACAGGCGACGGAATCTTTTCTGCCGCAGGATTCGCCACAAATTTAATGGATTCGCTTTCTGCGGCAAATCAGCTTACTCATCCGCAGGATAATCCCTACGCATCACACCCGGCACTGTCAACAGCATACGATACGCTTACCGCATGGCAGGCTATGATGAACTGGGCGGATATGGCTGTGGGGGATAAGGACCCGACAGGAACGGTAAAGGGTATGAACTTACTGCTTGGCGAGGCGGTGAAGAATTGGTCGGATGTTGCAACGCAGACAGCCTTACTGGATTATGCCAATCACAGTACACTTATCGGAACGGTCGATATTACACTTCAAAATGTCAACGATTATTATACAGACCTGTTTCAGAATGTGTTTTATCCGTCAAGAGATGCCGAATGGTCGTTAGAGGACTGGTGGAAAAAGAGCTATTATGATAAGCTGAACTTCTATGCACAGATGGTAAGGGAGGGACGTGAAAAGGAGTTTGAGTGGCTGCGTGACGAACTGCTGAATACGGCTCCTAAGGCAGGCAGTACAATCCTGCCGAATCACGTTACGGCGAAAAAACCGAACATATATCTTTATCCCGAAACCGAAACAGAAATAACGGTCACATTCGGTAAACCGGGTTATCTTACCTTGTCGATTCCCGAATATAATGACGGATGGACGGTAACGGCATCGCCGGACGGCACGCTTACCGATAAGGATAAAAACAGCTACGGTTATCTGTTCTACGAAGCTCTTGTGAAAAGGAAAGCGTTTTCGACCGAAGAAGGCTTCATTATTCCTGCAAATAAACGTGCAGAAGCCTTCCGTGAAATACTGGCTTCTTACGGCTTTAATGAGCAGGAAACTGCAGACTTCATTGAATACTGGGCGGATTATCTTAAAGACGGCACGGATTATGTCATGTATCCGATGCTGACCGAAGGTGTTGATAATGCGATGCCGCTGACTTTCTCGGTAAAGCCTGACAGCATATACCGTATATGGTTCGGCTTTGCCGAATACAGCGGTGATGAAATAATGCCGCCCGAAATTACGCCAATCGTTCGTAAAGGCTTTACGGTTGTTGAATGGGGAGGCGCTGTTCTTGATTGAACTTATGCCGTGAATAAAATTGAGCCGTTGCACTATATTTGTGCAACGGCTCGTTTTGGTGTCTGTATGATTATTTGTCTTCTTTGCCGAAATTGGACGATAATGTGCTGAGAGGAAACGGCGGATTTGCAAGCGGCTTGCAGGCAAGCGATAACAGCAGATATTCGTTATCGTCTGCGGCAATCCTGTTTATTTTAAGCTCGCCGCATTTCTTACAGCGGTGTATCAGCGCCCATTCACCGTCGGGACGGACATAAATGCTGATAGGCTCCATTATCCCTCCGCAATCGGCTGAGCGGTCGCCGGGTATGTTGTCAAGATGTATGCTTGATAAGCAGTGAGGGCAGTGATTACGGTTGTTTGTTCCGCAATCCCTGACCGTAATGAATTTTCCGCAGGCTTTGCAGTTAAAGCCCTCGTCCTGCGTTCCGTCATCGGTTACTACAGTGTGATATTCGGTTTCTTTGTGTATATTTTTTACCGGTTCGTCTGTGCGTCTGCGTCTGTTCATATTTACGTCCTTTTCAGATTATTAAAAACGGCAGGTGTATTTCAACCTGCCGCAGTTAAATTAAATTATACGGGCATTACCTTGTTAGCTTTATCAGCGTGTTCAGCGTCAATGCCAAGCTGTTTGTCCTTACGCTTTTCAAAGAACTTTTCAGCTACCTGACCGAACATAGCGTAGCTTAATACGTCCTCGTCCTGCTGTGACCACTTAGCACATTCAGCCTTCAGCTTTTCAAGCTCAGGCTCGATAAGGTCTGCGGGACGGCAGTCGATAGGCTGTTCGTCACCGAGAATCTTCTTTCTGAACTCGGGGTCGATGGGAGCAGGTGTCTTACCGTAGCTGCCCTTTACAAGGCCCTTGAATTCCTTTGTTACAGTCTTGTAACGCTCACCGAGAATTACATTGAATACAGCCTGTGTACCAACGATCTGTGATGTAGGTGTAACAAGGGGAGGGAAGCCTGCGTCTGCTCTTACACGGGGAACTTCCTTAAGAACCTCCTCGAACTTGTCAGACTTGCCTGCCTGCTTAAGCTGAGAAAGGAGGTTTGAAAGCATACCGCCGGGAACCTGATATATAAGAGCGTTAGCGTCAACTGCAAGGAGCTTGGGGTCAAGCAGACCGCTGTCGATGTACTTCTTGCGGAGCTTCATAAAGTATTCTCTTATCTCTGTGAGGAGCTTTAAGTCAAGTCCTGTATCATACTCTGTACCCTGTAATGCGGCAACCATTGACTCTGTGGGAGCGTGCGATGTGCCGAGTGCTAAGGGTGACATTGCTGTGTCGATAACGTCAACACCCGATTCGATACCCTTTAACAGACACATTGAAGCAAGTCCTGATGTGTAGTGTGTGTGGAGCTGGATCGGGATATTTACAGCACTCTTGAGTGCCTTTACAAGTCTTTCTGTTTCATAAGGAGTAAGCAGAGCTGCCATATCCTTGATGCAGATAGAATCAGCGCCTGCTTCTTCTATTCTCTTTGCATAGTCGATGTAGTACTGTTCTGTAAATACTTCACCGAGTGTGTAAGAGATAGCTATCTGAGCGTGCGCGCCCTCCTTCTTTGCAGCCTTAACGGCTGTTTCGAGGTTTCTTATATCGTTGAGCGCATCGAAAATTCTGATTATATCAATACCGTTTGCTACAGACTTCTGAACGAAATATTCCAGTACATCGTCAGCATAGTGACGGTAACCGAGCATATTCTGTCCTCTGAAAAGCATCTGTAACTTTGTGTGAGGCATTTCACGTCTTAATATACGCAGTCTGTCCCAGGGGTCTTCGTTCAAGAAACGTAAGCATGCGTCAAATGTAGCACCGCCCCAGCATTCAACCGAATGATAGCCTACCTTGTCCATTGTGGAAAGGATAGGGAGCATTTCCTCTGTAGTCATTCTGGTTGCGATAAGCGACTGATGAGCGTCACGCAGTACGGTTTCGGTAATTCCTACTTTTGCCATAACCTTTATTATTCCTTTCAATCAAGAGTTACGCATTGATTGTTGCAATCAGTGTGCCTGTTTCAACAGACTGACCCTTTGTAACATTGATGCTTGCAATTGTACCGTCACAGCTTGCTACAACGTCGTTTTCCATCTTCATAGCTTCGAGAACTGCGATTACTGTACCGTTTGTAACCTTAGCGCCTACTGCGAGCTTAACGTCTACGATAGTACCGGGCATGGGAGCGTTAATCTTAACGCCGCCCTGTGCGCCTGCGGGAGCAGCGGGAGCTGCAGCCTTCTTGGGAGCGGGAGCTGCTGCGGGTGCGGCAACAGGTGCTGCACTGCCGTCTGTTTCTTCAACGGTTACATCATAAGCGGTACCGTTTACTGTGATATTGTATCTTTTCATAACAAAAATCCTTTCTTATGTCGATTAATATACGAAGTTAACGTGCTTTTTAGCAGGAGTAACAACTCTCTTTGAAGATGTTGCTTCAATTGCAGATGTCAGTGCGGACTTTGTATCCTCGGCTGTGATAACTCTGTCAACATAGCCATTAGCCGCAGCTGTGAATGCGTCTGCTTCGTTGTCTGCATATTCCTGAGCCTGCTTTGCGTTGTCTTCCGAAACACCGTTTAAGAATACAACTGCCGCTTCGGGAGTTGTGGGAGCGATAACCGCACCTTCCCATGCGAATGTAAAGTCGCTTCCTGCCGCTGTGCTTGCGAGTGCAACATAAGCACTGCCGTAAGCCTTGCCTGTTACAACTGCAATCTTTGCTGTTGTAGCGGAAGCGTAAGCCTGTGCCAGCTTTGCACTGTCACGGATGCTTCCTGCAAGCTCAGCCGCACTTGACTTTTCAAAGCCTTCGCTGTCAACAAATGTAACAACGGGGATTGAATAAGCGTCACAAAGAGTAACGAAACGTGCAATCTTTGCACTGTCGTCTGCTGTCAGCTTTGTACCGTTGTTTGTAGCAACAAAGCCTGCTGTTCTCCAGTTAAGGCTTCCTATTGCGGTAACTGCAGATGTACCGAACTGCTTGTAAAGCTCAATAACGCTTTCCTTGTCGGCTACCGAGCTGATAAGCTCGATGCCCTTGAGATCAGCCGATACAGCCGCATCGTTTTCCATATAATAATCGTTTCCTGCTGTTTCAAGATTGTTCGCAGGGAGAACGGATAATAACTGCTTAGCCTTAGCTATAGCTTCATCGCTGTCCTTTGCAAGAATAGCCGCCACACCTGACTTTGCGGCATTCTCGGCTGTACCCGCACCTGCCGTCTTATCATCGGCTGTAAAAGGTGCTGTCATGAACAGCTCTGATTTTTCAGTCATAATGACTACATCAGCCATACAAGCTATCATAGCGGCTGTGCCTGCGCAAAGGCCGTCTACTACAGCTATCTGGGGAACAGCACCCGAAAGTGCCGCACTCATCTTGGCTATCTCGCCGTATGCACCGAGTGTCTTCATACCTTCCTTGATATCTCCGCCCTTTGAGTCAAAGATACCGATAACAGGAGCGCCGTTTTTAAGTGCCAGCTCGTAAACCTTCTTGATCTTGAGAGCTGCCGCAGTGTTTACCGCACCTGCATTAACGCTTGTGTCCTGAGCGTACGCATATACGACTGCTCCGTCAACATAGCCGTAACCGCTTACAACGCCTGTCTTTTCACCGTTTGCTCCGACAAATTTGCCAAGCTCGACAAAGCTGTCCTCGTCAAACAGAGAGATGAGCTTGTTTGCAGCTTCGCTTGCGGCTGTCTGCTCCATTTCAGCAATTGTTTTCTTCATTGCCAGAATTCCTCCGTTCTCGCTTTTCTGTGAAGCGGTAAGCTGCTGAAAATAAGAGCCGACCGCTGTTTATAATTATGCCTTTGGGCACATCATATTCAAGTATAATTATAACTCATTTTTGCTTTAATAACAAGCGAAATTCGCTATTTTTTGCAACTTTTATGAGATGTGAAAAAATTATCAATGTCAGAGATGTGATTATCGTTGTTTTGCACAAAACCACGTTTTAAAAGTTCATTCCATACCGTTTCGGATTGCATATTTACGGTACACTTATTTATAAAGTGATTAAAAGCGTAGTTCATAGCGGTTCTCATAAGCCCGTCAACAAGCATTATGTACTGCGTTTCGAGCTTTTCGACAAACAGTGTTTCGCCGTCTGTCGTGCAGACGACAGAGCCTACAGGCGTATCGCCGTCCTTTGCCTCGAACACCAACTTGTCGGTAATAATGTTGTTTTTAAGTATCGTAATCATTTTTTACCCGTTCTCTTGGTCGATTTATCGCTTGAAACCAGTGCTTTCAGTCCCTTTAACTCTTCTGCGGTAAGGTCTGCCCATTCGCCCGGCTTCAGCATACCAAGCTTTATATTTCCGACAGCGTTTCTTTTAAGACGCACTATCTGTAATTTTACAGCCTCGCACATTTTTCTTATCTGTCTGTTCTTGCCCTCGGCAATCGTGAATTCAAGCACAGTCCTGTTTTCTTCTTCGGCAAGTACCGCAACGGTGCAGGGAAGTGTAACGCCCGTGTCGATCTTTACACCGGAAGCAAGCGTTGTCAGCTTGTCATCTGTTACCTCGCCCCTTACGGTTACACGGTAGCGCTTCTTTATATGACGTGACGGGTGCATTACGGCATTTGCAAGCGCACCATCGTTTGTGAGTATCAGAAGTCCCTCAGAATCCTTGTCAAGTCTGCCTACGGGATAAACACGCTCGTCAATGTCGTCGAGAAGGTCGGTAACTATCTTTCTGCCGTGCGTATCCGCCATAGTGGTCACATAGCCTCTCGGTTTATACAGCTTTATGTATCTCAGCTGAGTGCCGGATGAAGCTATCTTTTCGCCGTTTACCGTTACAATATCGTTCTTGGGATCGGCCTTGTCACCGAGAGAAACCGGTCTGCCGTTTACCTTTACACAGCCCTGTTCGATATATTCCTCGGCTTTTCTTCGTGAGCAGTAGCCGCTGTCTGCTATTATTTTCTGTAATCTCACTTTTTCCATTGTTCCGTATTCCTTTCAAATTCCGTATCCATACAGTATCAGCGTGTCAGCAGTCCTGCAATGAATTTATATATCACGGTAAAAAAATCCGTTTTACGTTCTTTTTGTACACAGCTTTCAGCCGTTTGGAGCGGCGCTGTTGCTATTGTATTTCCGTTTAGCAGGTAATGTATTTCGCCGACCTTTTCGCCTGCGGCAAGTCCTGCATAAATAAATCTCGGCATATATATTTCTGCGGTTATTTTGTCTTTCTGTTCGTTACACAGCGGCAGTTTTACGGTACCGCATTCAACACCGACCGTTTCCTTTTCTGAGCCGACAACGGATAAGGAAAGAGCGGATGAGTCGTATTTCATTTCACAAAGCGTCACTTTTTCAAAGCCGTAGTCCAGCATTTTTGCGTGGTCGCTCCAGTCGTTCGGCGCATTAAGCGTTACCGCTATAAGCCTTACGCCGTCACGTTCGGCACAGCTTACAAGAGTTCTTCTTGCACTGTCGGTAAACCCTGTCTTAACTCCGATACAGCCGTCATAGCTTGTGAGCAGTTTGTTCGAGTTAACGAGTATGCGGTCGCTTTTGGGATTGCCGAAAGAAACCTTCGCTTTTGGCAATCCGCATATTTTTGCAAAGTCCTTATTGTTCATCGCCTCCCGTGTAAGCAAGGCGAGATCGTAGGCACAGGAATACTGACCGTCTGCGTCAAGTCCCGACGGGGTGACAAAGTTCGTGTCGGTCATACCGATTTCTTCGGCTCTTTTATTCATCAGCACAGCAAACGCCGATTTGCTGCCCGATATATTTACCGCCGCCGCATTTGCCGCATCATTTCCCGAAGGCAAAAGCATACCGTAGCATAAAGCTCTGCGTGTTACAATATCGCCTTCCCGAAGTCCCATTGAGGTCCCTTCGACCTTTATGGCGGTCGGGTCTACCTCGAATTCCTTGTCGGGTTCTCCTGCCTCAAGGGTCAGCAGAGCAGTCATTATCTTGGTCGTGCTTGCTATCTGTCTGTGTTCTTTTTCGTTTTTAGAAAAAAGCACAGTTCCCGTATCCGCCTCAATAAGAATAGCACTGACAGCCGATACTCCGATTCCGCTTTTATCGGTATTTTCAAGATAATACAGCTTTTCTGCGCTCTCGGCATAAACTGTCACAGTCGCAGTAACGGCAAAAATCACGGCAGCTGCGACAGATAGAATCTTTCTTTGCATAACGTTGTCCTTTCCGCATAGTTTTGGTATATCTTATGCGAAAAGGACAGATGTTATTGCTTATTCTTCTGTTTTTTCTTCAGATTCTTCTTCGCCATCCTTCGAGAAGATAGCCTTGATCTTGGAAATAAGGTCGGGTACGCCGCTGATTATACCGTCAATAGCACTGTTGCCGGTTGCACCAAGCTCAAGCATTTTAACGTCGCCGTCACGCTGTACTACGATAAAAGCCTGCGGATTTATCGTGATGCCTGCGCCGCTTCCGCCTGCAAATACTTCCTTGGGAGCTTTTGTGGGCAGGTCTGAACCGCCTGCGACAAAGCCGAAGCTGACTTTCGAAACGGGAATGATTATTGTTCCGTCGGGAGAGGTGATAGGGTCGCCTATTATAGTGTTAACGTCAACAAGCTCTCTTATCTTCTCCATAGAAGTTCCCATAAGTCCGTTGATTGGATGCTGTTCTGCCATTTTGATTTCCTTTCCGAAAGCTCACGCTTTCTCTGCTTTTGGCTTTGTATTGCTTTCAGCCGCAGCAGTTTTATTTACATTCTTTGAATTTATCTTCAAATATAATTTTGCTGTTCTGAATAAAAACCATAAGACACAGCCTATGGCTGTTCCGAGCCTCAGTTTCACTTTGCACGAAAGCTCGTACTCCGTTTTGCCCGATGTAAAGTCTGCGGTAATATCTATCTTTTTCACATCAAGCTTAACGGTATTGTAAAGCACCGCTAAAGCTGTGTTTACAAGCCAGTTTATTTTTCCGTAGTTCATCGCCGCCTGCGCCGCATCTTCTCCGCTTGCCGTTATAAACAGATAAAAGTTACTTACACGGATATGGCTTATAAGCCGTTTTACCGGTTTTGACGCCGATAAGATGAGCTGTTTTACAAATTCAATCGTTTCGCTGATGTCGCCGCTCAGACCGAGCTTTGATAAAAGGCCGTTGTTGCCGTTGTTATCTGCTTTTTTTCCGACTTTATGCGTTTTCTTGCTTTCTTTGGATATATCGCTGCTGCCGTTTGCTTTATCGGCAGTGTTTTCGGTATTCTGCACCGGGTTTTTGTTATCCGCAGAAATGTTATCGCTTTTATCGTCCGGCGATTTTCTTTGTTTTTCCTTGCTTTTCTTTTGCTTTTTATGTTTTTCGTCTTCGGGAGAAACAGAGAATATCGTTATGCCTGCGTATCTGATTTTTATTCTCGTTTCATCGTTCAGATGTACGTTGACTGTTACCGACAGCATGAGAGCAAGTACGATGATGAGCAATATATCTATGAAAATAAGCCAGCCCATAAGCCCTCCGTTTCGGTTTGGTGTGCGGACGGTACTCCGATAAGAGTATCCGCAGGAGTAATCGGATTATTCCTCAAAGCTGTCATCCGGAATGAAATCGCCGTCTTGCTGTAATGTGCCGATCTCATTCAGGTTTAACTGTCCGTCTTCATCGGGAAGGCTTGGCAGCTGTGCCAGACTTTCAAGCTTGAAACAGCGAAGGAAGTTGTCCGTTGTCTTGTATGTAATAGGTCTGCCGGGCAGTTCAAGTCTGCCTGCCTCATACAGCAGTTCACGTTCTACCAGCGTGTTTATAACACCGGAGCTGTCAGTGCCTCTGACCTGCTCGACAAACGCTTTAGTGACGGGTTGATTATAAGCTACTACAGCCAGTACCTCAAGTGCCGCAGGGGAAAGCCTTGCCTGACGCTTGTTTTCCATTGCACGCTTTATATAAGGTGCATATTCTTCTCTTGTCGAAAGCTGATACGAGTTTTCAAGCCTTAGCACCCTTATCGCACTGTCGGATACGTTGTATTTTCTTTCAAGCCTGTCAATCAGCTTTACCACCGTTTCCGGCTCTATACCGCTTGCTTCGCTCAGTCGGTCAAGCGAGATCGGTTCACCCGATGCGAACAGCAGAGCTTCTATTATACAGATTGATTCATTGTAATTCAATTATCCGCCGCCTCGCTTTCATCCGGTTCTCCGAAAGAGAATTCTTCTTCTATTTTATCCTTAGGCACAAAGTGAAGATATTTGTTGTCATCGGTAAACTTTATACGGCTGTTCTTCGACAGCTCTAAAAGTGCCAGAAACACAGCCACACAGTCCGATCTGGACTGACCCTTATATAACGAATTTACTTCAACCTTATGACCGTCATTTATACGCTTCAACACATATACTATCTTTGTGAATACGCTGACAAAACTCTTTGCGATGGCAGGCTTTACATGAGGCACGGCTTTTCGTACCGCATCCTTGTAGTTTAAGTTCGACATTGCCAGAAAAAGCTCGTCCGGCTCGTGTATGCCGAGATATGCCTTGTTTTCTTCCATCTGCACGGGCGGACGCACGAATACATCGTCGCCTACCCAGCTTTGCTGTAGCTGCAATGCTATCTGCTTGCACATAGCGTATTCTATCAGTACACCCTGAAGCTCTTTCTTCATTTCTTCCGCTTCGTGCTTTGGCAGAAGTGCGGCTGACTTTATGTAGATAAGCCTTGCCGCCATTTCGAGAAATTCGCCCGCTATTTCTATATCGGCCTGCTTCATTCGGTCGAGATACAGCATAAACTGTTCGAGCAGAAGAGAGATCTCTATATCGTAAATATTCAGCTTATGCTTTGCGATAAGGCTCAGCATAAGATCGAGCGGTCCTTCATAGACCTCCAGCTTGAATTTCAGTTCCTGCATTTCTTACGCTCCGAGAGGTACGAGCGGAACAAAAGAGGTTGTAAAATCAAGAAAGCTCATAACCGCATTGTCAAGGAAGTTCAGCGGTGCATTAAGTACACCTGTCCAGCAGATAGCGAGTACGGCGATCATTATATACTGTTCGTACTGCATCAGCTTGAAATATGTTCTTTCCTTTAAGAATACGAGCATTATTCTTGAACCGTCAAAGGGCGGTATGGGGAGCAGGTTGAACACTGCAAGCGAAACGTTGATGCTTGCCGCCATATCAAAAGCGTAATAAACATATGCTACAACATCGGGATTTGAAGCACCGAAGAAGAACCATACAAGCTTTCCGATAAGTACGAAAATGTATGAGAGTATAACATTGGATAAAGGTCCTGCCGCCGCAGTCAGTGCCATGAACGTTCTTGCGGAAACCTTTCTTGCTCTGACGGGGTTTACAGGTGCGGGCTTGCCCCAGCCTATTCCGACAGTAAGCATACCTATAGTACCCCAGAGATCCCAGTGCCTTATCGGGTTCAGCGTGATTCTTCCCGAATAAAGTCCTGTATCATCGCCCATAAGATATGCCGCAAAGCAGTGTGCGCATTCATGTATCGGTATGGCAATAAGCAGGATCACCGCATAAGCGAATACAGTGATGATAATGCTCCGCTGATCGCCAAGACTGTTCATTATATTAAGTAACATAGATTTTCCTTTCACATTTGAAAATTACCGCTATTAAGGCAGTATATTCATATTCTATTATACACTATTACCGCCGCATTTGCAACTGTTTTTTGCTTTATGTCTTATTTTCGGCTGTCATACGGCGGTTATGCGATAAATTATTATAGGGGATAAAAATTAACCGCTCATTAAGAGCGGTCGGAATTACTTCTTATCTTTCTTTACATTGATTTCGGGAATAGCCACATTGTCGTAATTTACCGGCTCTTCGTCTGTTTCCTCGGTATCGCTTTGTTTTTGCTCTATTGCGTATACCTCCGGAAAAGCGAGATTGTCATAAAGAACATTGTAGTTTTCCTCCGAATGTCCTGCTTTACCATTCATTTTTTCTTTTTTCTTTTTCTGCTTGTCTTTATCTTTGCCGAACATATAAATCCCTCCAAAAGCAAACCACTGTAGGTTTACAGCATATTTATAAAGAACGTGATGGTGATACTGTTGAGAAAATCCGCAAACAGACTGCCTATAAGCGGAACAAGGAGATACGCCTTTACAGACGGTGCATACCTCTGACATATAGCCTGCATATTAGCCATTGCATTTGGTGTTGCACCCATACCGAAGCCGCACATACCGGCTGTCAGCACTGCCGAGTCATAATCTCTGCCCATAATTCTGTATACGACAAAATAGGAATACAGGAACATCAGCAGTACCTGTCCGCTGAGCATGATTATCAGCGGTAATGCAAGGTCGGCAAGCTGCCAGAGCTTCAATGTTATCATTGCTATTCCGAGAAATAACGACAGGCATATACCGCCGAGGTCGTTTATTTCGCCCATGTGAATGGTGATCTTGCCTGTGTATTCGCCGATATTACGCATAAGAGCGGCAACAATCATCGCACCGATATATATCGGGAATGTCATTCCCGTCATAGTCAGCAGGTAGGAGATTACCGTGCCTGCGCCGACAGCGAGTACAAGCTGATATACGGCGGGAGCGTACATAGAGAAGTGACGTTCGTGCTTCTTGCCCTCTTCGACAAGCAGGCTGTCGTCTTCGGGTACAACTGTCTTTAGAAGGTCGTGCTTTACTATAAGCCGTCTGCCGATAGGTCCTCCGATAAGGCTTCCTGCGACAAGTCCGAATGTAGCCGCCGCAGTACATAGGGTGGTGGCTCCCGATACTCCGAGATCCTCAAGAACAGGACCGAATGCACCTGCCGTACCGTGACCGCCGACCATTGGTATAGAACCGGTACACATACCGATAAGCGGATCGAGTCCGAGCAGATTTGAAAGTCCGAGTGCGGTGAAGTTCTGTCCGATTATCAGCAGTATGACCAGTATCAGAAATACTATCATCGACTTTCCGCCGCTTTTGAGGACTTTAAGGTTTGCCTGGAAGCCTACAGATGTGAAGAACAGTACCATACAGACTTCTTTCAGTGTATCGTCAAAGCTGACGTCTGCAAGACCCGTGCCGTGCAGTATGCAGGTGAGTATTGCAAACAGCAAACCGCCTATAACGGGAGCGGGGATACAGAATTTTTCAAGGAAATGTATCTTTTTGCGCAGAAATGCGCCAAGCATCAGTACAAGCACAGCTATTGCTACTGTCTGATACATATCAAGTGCTATGCTCATCTTGTTACTCCGTTTCTACGTTTATTCCGTTTTCGCCGTAATACTCGGCGGCACCCGGATGAAACGGGATATTGATGCCGTTGACAGCTGATTTTCTGTCGGTTACGATATTTACGGGAAGTGCGTTTTGTATGGTTTCCGAGTTATCGAAAATCGCCTTAGTTATCGCTTTCACTGTGTCCTTAGGGCAAGAATTTCCTGCAAGCAGTACAGCGGTAACACCTATAGTCTTGACGTCTTCGGTCTGACCTTTGTAAGTGCCTGCCGGTATCGTGCAGGCAGAGTAGTAGCCATAGGAGCTTACAAGGTCGTCTATCTTGTCGCTGTCAAGCGAAACAAGACGTGCAACACCCTTGTCGCAGAGTGATTTTACAGTAGGATTAGGTGCACCGATAGTGCAGAAAAATGCGTCAATAGTGCCATTTTCAAGTTGACTTGCGGCATCCTTGTAATCAAGGTTTACCGTCTTTATCATATCCTCGGCAATGCCGTATGAAGTCAGAATCTGCCTTGCGTTATGCGCAGTACCCGATTCTTCTTCGCCGATGCTTACAGTCTTTCCTTTAAGATCCGAAACGCTTTTTATATCACTGTCACTGCGTACAGCGATCTGACAGCTTTCGGTGAACAGTCCTGCTACTGCGCCGAAATCATGGTATTCTTCGGTAAAGCCGTTTCTGCCGTTCCACGCATCGTCTATTATGTCGGTCTGAACCACTGCCATCTGAAGATAGTTTTCTGAGAGCAGACGCATATTTGCGGCAGAGCCTGCCGTTCTTTTGATATTGATATTGTAGCTTTCGAGCGAATCTATAGCATTCAGTTCACTGCCGAAAATGTAGTAATTTCCGCCCTCAGCCGCCGTGCCGATTCTCACTTTGTCGCTTAAGTCACAGCCGCCGCACAAAAGCAATATTGCACTGCATAACAGCGGTATTAAGAATTTTTTCATTTTTCACCTCAGGTTATATTGTATAAAAGATATTGTAGCAAGAATTTATTGTAATGTCAAGTAGAAGAAGTTGACGGTTGAGGGGATATGTGGAAGATGTTTTGATATGTTTATTGAAATCGTAAAATCGCTGTAAAATAAACTCAAAGACCTCTATGAATTTTTACCGAGAGGTTGCTTATTAGTCCTCATCCCCCAAGATAAACCCTAAAATTCCTCTCAAGCAACGTTTTCACCAGCTCCTCGTTGCTCCTTATCCTGTGCTGTGTTTCAATTCCGTAGGCACTGTCAAAGTCGGTGCTGTGCAGATCGCTTCCTGCGGTGATAATCGTATCTTCGTTGCCGAAAACACGGATTGCTTTTTCGTTTTCAATATCACGGTTTCCTCTGTTGTGGCCCTCAATTCCGTCAACTATCGAAATATCCGGTACTTCATCGGGATTTTTTATGTAATCTCTGTCACGGAAAGGGTGAGCGTAAGCAATAAATCCGCCGACTGAGTGGATCTCTTGTGCCCATATATTCAGATCGGCATTTCTCAGAAACGGACGTGATAAAAGAAATTCCGGTTCAAAGCCGTAGGCTAAAAATTCCTTGCCGTTACCGTAGCCTTCTTCAATGCCGAAAAACAGGTCAAAATCAAGTTCTTCGGCGATTTTTCTGCCGTTCGTGTATGCCTTGCTGTACTGCATAATAAGCTGTTCCCACGGCAGAGAACGTGAAATACAGGTGTTGCCTCGTATAAAATGGTTTGTTACAACAGCACCCGAAAAACCTATTTTTACATACTGCTTTATCATATCTTCTACCAAGCTTACAGCGCAGGCACTGCCTTCTTTGGTGTGCATGTGCAATTCATATCTGTACATAAGAAACTCCTTTTGATTAGATGAATGGTCAGATGTTATTGTAACACATTTTGAGAGGTTTTGCAAAGGTATGTTTTATCAGAGTGCAGACTATGGCAAAACCCCGATTAAAAAGCAAATCGGGGTTTTGTCTAAGCTGTTATAGCTGAATTTGAATTTACAAACTCGGATAATCGGCGGATTATTGCGATGATTGCAGTGCTATTTTGCTAACTTTTGTTCGCCGTTCTCGCTTGTGTAATAAATATAATCGTAATCTCCCCACAACGAACGTGGGATTATTTTTTCACCGCTTACAATTTCGCTGAGAATGCCTGTTGAAAGGTCGTAACGCTTGATACTGTCCTTTTCGCTGATAAAATAGATGCTGTGAGCATCGTAAATCAAGCCTTCGGTAACAGGTTCGTCTATTATCAGCGACGCATTTTTATTTACGCCTACCTTATACAAACCGCTGTCTGTAACAAAGAAAAAATCTCTGTCATCGGTGAAAATTAAGGAGCTTGTCGTAAATATGCTTTCGCTGTCCTTAAAGGTAAGTCCGAACAGATTTTTTTCTACTCCTCGGGTGTTCTGAGCGATTGTTTGTGTTGAAAAGTCATTCAGGTCATAGTACCGCATTGCTTCGGTTCCGTCCTTGGCGATATACTCGACTAAAATGTAATGCTCGGTTATAAAGCAATGAATGAAAGTTTCGTCCGAAAAATAGCTCTGCGGAATATCGAGCTTTTCATTGCTTGCAATGTCAATCAGCGATATTGAAAATCCGCCGGAAGACTGATTGGTCTCAAGGACGATTTCATATTTGCTTGTTTTCAGTTCATTTGTAAAGGGAATATTATATTCGCCGATCAAGGTATATGAGCCGCCTACAAGCTTCATTGTATCTTCGGGGTCGTAGCGGTTATTCGCAACACTGCACGAGGACAGAAGCAGTGAAGTGACAATGCACATAGTTGACAAAAGTGCCGCCTTGCGTATCTTTTTCATTTTTCTTTTCAGTCGGTTATTGCAGGAAAGAATCGTTCCTGCATAAGCTGCCACAGAAAAAATCAGCAAACCGCACATAAGCACTGCAGTATACCAAAGAGGCACTCCCGAAAACTGCATATAATTGTTTTCGGCGGTCGGCATGACATCACCATAAAAATAACCGTAGCCACGCATAGCCCCTGTCGGCAGAAGATAGCTGAGATTTGAGCGGTTGCCTACATAGTCGACAACTATCTGCACGGTTACAAGCGAAAATACGCTTGCGGAATAGCTTTTAAAAAGCTCGGAAATAAGAATTGCAACCGAGGCGATGAAAATACTTCCCACCAGTTTAATAAGCTGGGTCTGAATAAACAGACTGCCTATAGAAAGCTCCGCCGTACAATTCGTCATTATCACTATACCTCTTGCGGAATACGCCCAGTATTCAAAGGGAAGCTGTTTTGAAAGACAGTATCCCTCAACCGCCGAGAGCAAAACCGATGCCACTGCGACCGAAAAGAGCAGAACTGTCGTTTTTGCCGCCATACTGCGTGACTGTCCTGCCGGAGTAGTACACAGGATATATCTTGTCTTGCTTGTATACTCTGTGATTACACTCAGACTGCATATAAGACAGATTGCAAGCACAAAAAGGTAATCGGCCGACGCTTCGCATATTATAGGGATATAGCTTACAGGCAGAATATCGCATTGGCGTTCTTGCGCCTGCCGTACCTGTTCGACAGTTTTTTCAATCTGCTTTTTGATATTGAGGGTCGGTTCGTACAGCTTCATCTGCTCGTAATATTCAATATCCGATATTTTGTGTTCCAGACGCTGATCAATCAGCTTATCGTATTGTTGACTTGCCGTTTCAAGCTGCTTTTCAAGCTCGTCTGCACGGTCAGTTTTTTCTTCGGTCACTGCTCCTATAAACGGAGAGATTATCTCAAAATATTTCTCTCTCTCTGTAGCAGAGTCAAATCCGTATGTCTGCTTTGCAAGCGGCAGAGAAGATAGCAGTCTTACTATTACTACAGCTGCCAGAATTATTATTGCGTACTGTTTTATCAGTATCTTTTTCATCTCATATACAAATATTTTCATATAGCATTACTCCTCGCTTTTCCGGTAAGCCGTATCGCACGTTGCGGACAGGCGACAGCAAAGCAAATAAGATTTACTGTAACGCAAAGAAGTATTGTAAGTATCGGCAGGAAAATTATGTTAAGCACAGGGAAGCCCAGCACATTAACAAATTTCGCATCGGTGAAAAAGTTACTCATACATATCATAGAAAAAGGAGAGAATTGTGATGGCACAGAGCCGTGCAGATAGATAAGCGCACCTATTGCACAAAAGCTCAGGGCATAGGAAATGCCGATGTTTTTCTGGGTAGAGGATATGAGCAGTACAATTTCACCGATAAACACAGTAAGCAGAAACCTCATAAACGCCGTAATAAGTATTGCGGTAAATATGCTTATGTCAAGCGGCGCATAAGTAAAGCTGTGTATCGCATATATCGGCTGCTCCAAAAATTCAATGCCGTACCGACAGCCGAAGGATAAAATATCCGTAAATGTCATTATCACCGTAATGGCGGCACAAAATGCGTACATACACAAATGCTTTGCAAAAAATACGCTTTTGACCTTTCCGCAGGCGCATATTATCTTGTCATCGCTGATAGCCTTTTGTTTTGAAAACGAGGGAGCAAATACAAACAGCACCATTATCATCGAAATAAAGGTAGAAAACTCATAGTCAAAGTAAAGGGCATAAGTATCGTAATTGCCGTATACGTCTATATGACGGTTTCCGTACAGGCGTTCAATCTGCTGAGCCTCTCTCACCTTGTAGTCGTTTTTGCCCTCGTAAAACGCAATTGCGGTCTGTGTTTTCTCTCTAAGCACAATGATATTGTTTATGTATTCTATCGCATATTTCATTTCTTCGATAACTTTTTCCGATGACCCGTTATCTCCGAAGGCAAAGCCGGTATAATATCTGTCATCGGGCGTAGTCGGATAGTCGAAATCCGATGAGCTTACAATAGCCGACATTTCATTTCTGTATGCGGCTATCCGCTGTATTTTTTCATCGGTGATCTCACCTTTGTACGCCTGATATATATTGTGCATAAGACCGTCGGCAAGATAATCCTGTGTGCCATATAGTTGAACGGTTTCATTGTGCTTGTACAGGCTTACAAGTATAAGAGCCGCAAACAACAGCAGAACGGGAAGCCGCAGTATATTCTTTTTCAGTTCATATTTAAACAGTTTCATATCACATATCTCCGAAATAATATATACATACGTCCTCAAGTGTAGGCGGTACTGAAACAGCGTCGTTTTCGGGATATTCATCGGATACTATTCTCAGGGTATACTTATTGCCGTCAGACACTGCGTTTGATACACGCATACGGTTCATATAGTCCATTACTTTGTCACTCTGTGCGGTTATCTCCCATACCTTGTCTGAAATATCGGAGCAAAGCTCCTCCTGCGTTCCTGTTTTTATTATCCTGCCGTCGTTCATAAGCACGACAGTTTTTGCTACATACGCAATATCGGTCACGATATGAGTTGCAAGTATTACTATTTTGTCTGCGGCAAGAGAACTTATAACATTTCTGAAGCGTATACGCTCCTTTGCGTCAAGTCCGGCGGTAGGCTCGTCAAATATAAGCACCTTCGGTTCTCCGACTATAGCCTGTGCTATGCCGAGTCTTTGCTTCATTCCGCCTGAAAAAGCGCCGATTTTCTTGTCGGCATCCGCACGGAGATTTACTCTGCCGAGCGTTGTCAAAGCGTACTCGTCTGCATTATCGGGAGAGTATTTTTTCAGTGCCATTATGTACTTTATGTAGTCCTTTGCGGTAAAGTTGCGATAAAAGTCCATACCTTGCGGCATAAAGCCGAGATGCGACAAAAAGCTGTTGTCATTACCGTCGGTAAAGGATATATTGCCGCTGTCCCTGCCGATTATCCCCGTGATAATATTTATCAGCGTTGATTTTCCCGCACCGTTGGGTCCGAGAAGTCCGTATACTCCCTCAGTAAGAGTGAGAGAGAAGTCTTCAAGAGCGTTTTTGCGTTTTTTACCCTTTGTGTAGGATTTTGTGATACCTTCTAATTTAAGTTCCATTATTTTCCCTCGTTTGTTAAATTCAAAGCATACAGTGCATCATTATAATGTACTGTATGCTTAGCTTGTAGAAAAAGTCTGTTTTTGAAACAAACTTCTAACTTACTGTCCCTATCCCCCTGCCCCCTTTCCCAGGGAAAGGGGGGTACTGGGGCTGCCGCCCTCACCCCGCTTGGGGCTTCGCCCCAAACCCCATTTTTGATAAAGATAGAGGTTTTTCGATAGACTAAGCATACAGTGTGTCTTTATAACGTACTGTATGCTTTCTTCTGTTGAAAGTGTGTTGCCTTAACTGTCAGTACTTGATCATCCGTAATTTTGGTTACGCTTTATCCTTTGGCCATATAGCTTCAGACTGAACAGTATGACTCATTATGCATTTCCCGTCGTCGCGTAGGCAGGCGACAGGTAAAAAGACTATCGTGTCACATTCGCCCAGTATTTTCGAAAAATCCTGTGCTTCATATACATACAGCTTTCCCGGTTTCATATCTATGCTTTTATAAATACTTCCGTCCGGAAAAGCGTGGGGAGCACCGTTTACAAACATAGAAACAAGGTATCTTCCCTGTGAAGATATTTCATAGTCAAATTCACCGTCTTCACTTACCGATGTGATAAAACCAAGATCAAGCTTTCCGTTTTCATCAAAATTAAAATGTGAATGATATTCGGAATCGACATTTGCAAAGGGGCGTGTATTTTCAGTTATGGCTTTTGGGGCAATATTAGCCATTTCCGAGTATTTCTCTATAACCTCATCGGTTAAATCCAGCTCGGTAATACCGCTCTCTGAAATCTTATCCTTGGTGTAATTGGTTATCGGCGAATTAAGTGTCAGTGTACGAACCGTACAAGTAGCTGCCCGATGCATCAAAAATCCCACAGGATATTCAGGCTGAAGTCTGAAAAGCGGGTTATCTACAGAAATAACTGTAATCTGCAGCTTTGTCAGGTCCTTATCCTTTTCGTTTATCTGCGGCTCAAAGCTGAAGGTGATTTTTTTGCGTGCAGTGTAATCCTCGTTTTCCTTTACGAAATCATCCTTTTCATAGGTCTGAACATACATATATTGATCTTTTTGGTCGCCGTATGATATTTTCTGAAGTACGCCATTTATTGCTATAAGGCATCCTGTTGATACATCTGTGAAAGATTCTTCCGATTTACAGCTCTGTTCTATACTGCAAGGCAATTCCATTACGCCGCCGTTATATTCAACATCCTTACTTATGTCGCATAACACGCCTCCGTTTCCGAGTGAAATGAGTTTTTCACGTGCTTTTGCGGATCTTTCCTCAGGCGTTAAGTCTTCTTCGGAACGGTCATTTTGCGATGCCGATATATCGGTGCTTTGCGAGATCTCAAAGTCTGCACTGACAAGCCCGTCCGATATAGCTTCAGGGGCTGATGAACAGCCGGAGATGATGAGAGCAAGAAACGATGCTGTCAGAGGTTTTAAAAGTTTTTTCATGTTCATACCGACAATCTCCTAATAATTTCTTTTTTTGCGATAAATTTTCTTGCCGTCCGATACAGTAAGCGTACAATACTGTTGTAATATAATCTGCAATTCTGTCGGACGTTTCAATATAACGAATGTTAGATATAGTGATATACAAGGGAAATTTTGTTGATATAACAAACGGAATTACCGTAATGAATAAATAATCTGATTTAATTATAACTCTGATATATTCCTTTGTCAAGTATTTTGATACGCATTTGTGATAGTTTTCTTGTACTTTTTATTAATGTCAGAGATAAACAGGGTAACAAATTTATAGTTCGGATATTATCGATAAATGTATAAAAATAAATCCGTACATCACGGCAATGTACGGATTTTTAATTATGGCACCCCCTGCGGGAATCGAACCCACAACTAACCCTTAGGAGGGGTTTATTATATCCATTTAACTAAGGAGGCGTGCTTGCATATTAAATTAACAGATAATATTATACACTATCTGCTTCGGATTTGCAAGCACTTTGCGAAAATTATTTATACAGTTTTCCGTCACAGACGGTCAGTATCCTGTCTGCATATTTGGCGTCGGAAAGGCTGTGTGTGATAAGAATGACGGTTTTGCCGCATTTGTGGCGGGAGAGAAGCAATTCCATTACTTCCTTTCCGGAGCGGCTGTCAAGATTTCCGCACGGCTCGTCCGCAAGGATAAGGTCGGGGTCTGCGGCGATTGCTCTTGCGATAGCGACACGTTGCTGCTGTCCTCCCGAAAGCTCATACGGCTTGTGCGACAGCCTTCCCGAAAGTCCTACAGCTTCAAGCGCAGAAAGTGAGCGTTCAAGGCGTTTCGCTGTCGGGATACCTCTGTAAGTAAGAGGCAATGCTACATTTTCAACCACCGACAGCGTAGGTATAAGATTGAACGACTGAAAAATAAAACCTATCCTTTCGTTTCTTATACGGCTCAACTCATTATCGGCAAGCGTTTTGGTGTTAAGTCCGGAAAACATATATGTTCCGCTGTCGCAGGTGTCGAGCAGACCGAGAATATTCATCAGCGTGGATTTCCCCGAGCCGCTCGGACCTGTAATTGCTATGAACTCGCCCACGTTTACCGTTAGGCTGACGTTGCTTAGTGCCTGTACCGTACCGTCAGCCATTGTGTAGTGCCTTGATATGTCAGCGGCGTTTATCAGAGCATTCCCGTATGCTTGATTGACATTCCTGCTTTCTTTCATAAGAGCCGACCTCCTTCGGTGAGAAATAACGGCAAGGCGAGGCTGTCGTGTTGGTTATTACGCCTGCGCCGTGAAGTCCGCAACAGCCGTCATGCTGATGTATGCAAGGCTCGCCGCATATTATCATATTCATTTTTCCACCCTCTTTTTGTGAGATTATAAAGCTATTTTTAGCTGCAACGACTGTAATATTCACTGCATTTCAGTAATATTTTCCGTAACGGCAGATAAACTAAGTAGGTAAAAACGAAAAGGAGAATGAGTATGAATTACCGTAAAACATACAAAAAAAGAAAGGCGTTTCATATTACGATTATCGCAATTTCGGTTATTGCAGGGCTTTATTTCAATATGATGCTCCCCGGTGTTATAAGGGATAACGTTCCTTGTGTGGACGTAATTTTCCCTGAAAGAACAGAATATATCCCGTCCGTAACCTGCAGCGGTACGGTAGGTTATTCACAGGTCAGGAGCATAAAAGAAGAAATACCGCTTATTATAAAGGAATATCTTGTGAATGTCGGCGACAGGGTAGACCAGGGACAGACGATAGCTGTTGTTGATAAGCAGGCGGTGTGTGATAAGCTGAGCAATATATACAGCGGCTCGGTATCCGATGTGCTGACGGCGGCAGAACTTTCCGACAGGATACCTGAGGAAATACCGGCTTTGGTATCCGGAACGGTATGCTATCTTGCAAAAAGCGGAGAGCTTATAGATGCCGGAGCGGATATTGCAAGGGTAGGAGGCAAGGGCGCACTTGTGCTGAATGTTGCTGTGCCTGAACGCAATCTGTCGAAAATCAGAAAAGGGCAGACCGCATTGCTTACTCTGTCGTCTGTTGACGGAAAATTTGCAGGACAGGTGAAAAGCATCGGCAAAAGTACGAGAAAGCAATATCTCGGTGCCGTAGAGGAAACCGTAGCCGATGTTATGATAAGTATAGAAAGCCCGTCGGACAAGCTCAAAAGCGGTGACAGCGGATATGCGGAAATACAGACAGGTCTTAAGCGTGATATAGTTACCTTGCCTTACAGTGCGGTTATGCAGGATGAAAAAAGCGAATATATCTACGTTATCGAGAACGGCAGAACAACAAGGCGTGATGTTATAACAGGGCTGGAGCTTGCAAAACGGACGCAGGTTTTCGGGGTAAGCGTTGAGGAGGAAGTTGTAAAAAGCACACAGGGAGTAGCGGCAAATTCGATTATTATCAGAAATAAGACGGAATAAAGGAATACACAGGCACAAAACGGTAATTATATAATGGTCGGATATGAAACATAAAGCGGAGGTAGGTTATGGGACTGATGTCGGTTATGGCTGATATATGGAGAAGCAGGAGCAGAAGCGCACTGACTATGAGTGCAGTTGCGATAGGTATTTTTTCGGTAACGGTAATATCGGCGGCAGGGCAGATAGGCACAGCCAAGATAAACGACAGCCTTGACGATATGGGAGTAAACTCTGTACTTGTAGAGGCACAGGAGGCGGGAGTCGCTCTGAGCGACAGCGATATAGATGCTTTGGGCGGATTGAGCGGTGTCAACGGTGCGATGCCGCTTATGGCACAGGTCACCAAGTGCGAGCTTATCGAAAGCAATGTTTCGTGTATGGTGTGGGGAGTAAACGAGAAAGCGGACGAGATTATTTCGATGAAGGCGATACACGGCAGACTTATTGACAGATCTGATCTTAAAAAAGCCGAAAATATCTGTGTTATTGATGATGAGATAGCACTCGAAACATACGGAAGGACGAACATAGTCGGAAAGACGGTGAGCGTAAATTTCGGCGGTAAATACACTGATTTTACGGTGGTCGGTGTTGCCGAGTCGGGACTCAGTCCTATACAGAATATGATGAACGATGCTGTGCCGTATTTTGTATACATTCCCTACACCACAGCGCAGAATATAAGCGGCAAAAGTGAATATGACAAGATAGCCGTTCTTCTTGACAAGAGCGGTGACGGCGAAACTGCGATAGACAGAATAAAAACCTGTATGGCAAATGTCAAGGGTGAGGGGAGTATAAAAATAAGCGAGCTTCAGAGCCAGAAGAAACAGCTTGACGGAATACTGGCTGCCGCAACCTCTGCACTGTCGTTCACGGCGGGAATTTCGCTTGCGGTTGCGTCCGTATCGGTTATGACCGCAATGCTTGTAAGCGTCGGCGAACGAAAACGTGAGATAGGCATAAAGAAGTCGCTCGGCGCAAGGAATATAAGAATAGTCGGTGAGTTTTTAGCCGAAAGCACGATGATATGTATTATCGGCAGTATCGTAGGCGTTGCGGCAGGCTGTGCGGCGGCGTTTGTCATAGGTCTTGCGGTCGGTGAGAGCTTTGTTATGCAGACGGATATAATGCTTATTGCAGTTGCAGTGTCGGCGGTGATAGGCATGATTTCGGGGAGCTATCCTGCATATAAAGCGGCAAGGATGAAGCCGGTGGATGCGCTGAAGATGTAAAGATTCAAAAAAATTTCCCCTACCCTCTTGACAGCTAACGATTATTAGCTTATAATATAGCTAACGATCGTTAGCTTTTTATATCGAGGTGAATATATGAAACAAGCCTCCAAAAAGGAAGATACAAAACAACACATACTTGACGAAGCGTTGCGGCTCTTTTCACAGAGCGGTTATGATGCTGTAAGTGTTGAGAGAATAGCTTCGGCGGTGGGGATAAAAGCACCGTCACTGTACAAGCATTTCAAAAGCAAGCAGGAGATATTTGACGCTATTGTTGCGGAAACGTACCGCCGTTATGATACATTCACGGACGGCATTGATGTGCACGTTTCCGAAAGCAAAGCCGACGAAAAGGTGTTTGACGGTATTTCCGAGGAAATGCTTGCCAAAAAGGTAAAACAGCTGATAGAATATTCACTGCACGATGAGTATGTCAGCCGATTCAGACGAATGATGACGATAGAGCAGTTTAGAAACGCTGAGTTTGCGGCTATGTATTCCGAACGGTATCTGGAAAGATTGGTGCGTTATCACGCAGGACTTTTCAGAGCGCTTATCAAGTCGGGAACGATAATCGGAGAAGATCCCGATACGCTGGCACTTGAGTATGTTGCGCCTGTTGTGCTTATGGTTGAAATTTGCGACAGACAGCCCGAAAGGGAAGCGGAGTGCCTGAAACGGCTTGAAGCACACGTCAGAAATTTCTACCGTACATATTCGCCCCATATGGTGAAAACGGCAGAGAAAAGAGGCGGTAAGCGTGACGGATGAAAGTCGTTTTATACTGTGTCCTCAGTGCAAGGCGAAAACAAGGGTGAAAATAACACAGGACACGGTGCTGAAGAATTTTCCGCTGTTTTGTCCGAAATGCAAACAGGAGAACGTTATAAACGTTGAAAATTACATAATTACGTTGATTCAGACAGACGCAAAGACGCAGTGCTGACCTATTTATCGGGGCGGTACTGCGTTATTTTTTTGAAAAGAGGTTTTTGATATGAAATTATATTTCAAGGACGGGGTCACAATTGCGACTACCGTAATGATACTTATCCTTATAGGCTACATAGCATTCTGTATTCTGACACGAAAACAGACACAGCACTGGGGACTGAGAAGTCTTATACTGCTTGTGTACGGCCTTGTTGTATGCTGTTTCGCCGCAACTCGTGACGGACTTGACAAGACTATTCAGAATGCTATAGACGGAAGCTGTGATCCCGGATTGTTTCAGTTTATCAGCATACCGAACATAGTCGGCTGTATCGGTGCGCTTGCGGTAATTGTCGGAATAATCGCAGTGCCGATAGCTAAAACGCAGGCAGCCCGTGAGGTATGGTTTTATGTTATGTCGGGCGGAATAACGCTTAAGATTCTTACGGTGGAAATTGCAAGGATCATAGCAATGCTCAGATAAATAGGTATTGATAAATATAGAAACAACGGACAGCAGGAAAAACTTACTGTCCGTTGTTTTGTGCGGTCATCTTTATGACCACAGGGTATAGAAAGTGTTGAAATCAAATTTTTTCATAGCTTCGGCATCTACGCTGATAAATCCGTACAAAATGAGGAGTGCAACAGCTAAGTATATAAGCGAAACAAAAAAGCAGGCGATACCGTTTTTGATGATTCTGTTTATCGAGAATGTCATAAAAGCACCGCCGTAGAAGAGCAGAGATGAAAAAATGACGCTGAGTGCGGCGCTTAGCGTTTCACCAAAAACCATTATGGGAAAGATATAAGCGATTGTAGCGGTAATCGGTATTACAAGCATTGTAAGCGTTGAAAGCGCATAGAAAAACATATATTTCTTTCTTGTGTGCCGTGACTGCATAATGATCAGAATTACCACTCCGACAGCATACAGCACATATAACAGCATCATATGATCGCAAAGCCATCTGACAATGCCGAAAAGAGCAAGTGCGGGTATCGCAACAGCGGCAAATATAAGGAAAGCGACCACCGATGTTACATAAGTACCGTCAACATAATATACCTCGGCATATTCGTCATAGAATGGGTCAAGCGACTTTCTGTGTCTTATAAAAAGCACCGTTAATCCTCCAGCCCCTGATTAGCCTTCTTTACAAGCAGATAAATAAATCTGCCTATACCGAGAACAAGGGTGATAAGACCGAGAACCGCACTCAGTAAAAAATACACTACCATAATGACTACACCGAATACTATATTTCCGGAGAATAAAGCACCTAATGAAGCAAATCCGAACATGGATTTCAAGAAGTGCAACCAAATACAATAGCTGAAACAGCATATAACAATGAACTGATATTCATGCAAGTGCGGGAAAATGGCTCTATTCCCATAAAGTGAGTAACCACCCCGACTAATAAAACAGCTACAAAGACAATCACCAATATAATCCTCGGTTTGAGGTAATTTAATTGTTGTGTTTCAGTTTCTCCGAACAGTTTTCTAAACATGAAAATTTCCTCCTTGAAAAGCATAAAATTCTGCTTTCGATTAATAATATCCCGAAACGGGATATTTAGATTATACCATAATGGTATAATCGTGCCAAGGGGGCGATTAACATTTTTCGACTGAAAGAGCTTCGTAAAAAGCGAAAGATTTCACAGCTGAAACTGGCGATAGATCTTGACCTTAATCAGAATTCCGTAAGCCGTTATGAGAATGAGCAGCGTGAAGCCGATTATAGAACGCTTATACTATTCGCTGATTATTTCGGCGTATCCATAGATTATCTTCTCGGCAGGACTGATAATCCCGAAGTGAACAGATAGTACAGCGTATAGAAAACGGACAGCAGGAAAAGCTTGCTGTCCGTAATTTTATATTTACGCAATTGTCCTATCCGAGATTATCTTCCCGTCCGAAAGCTCAACTATCCGCCTGCACTTTTCGGCTACCGTTCTGTCGTGCGTTACTATAACTATGGTTTTCCCGATAGAATTAAGCGACTTCATAACCTCCATTATTTCGTCTGCCGTTGCTTTGTCAAGTGCCGCTGTCGGTTCGTCCGCAATGATTATATTCGGACGGTTTACAAGCGCACGGGCAAGAGCGACACGTTGCTTCTGACCGCCCGACAGCTCTTTTACGGGTTTTTTGAGAAGATTGCCTATCAGCATCGCATCGGCGGTTTTGAGAATCAGCTTTTTCATCATCTTGTATTTAACGGCAGGGTTGAATATAAGCGGATATGAAATATTTTCATATACCGTCTTGTCGGCAAGAAGTCCGAAATTCTGGAGCACGAAACCGATTTCCTCGTTCCTTATCACGGCAATTTCATTGTTGCTGTACTTGGAAACCTCATATTCACCGAGAAAATATTTACCGCTTGTTTGCTTGTCAAGACAACCGAGTATATGTATAAGCGTTGACTTGCCGGAGCCGGATACACCCATTATAGCGACCATTTCGCCCTTTTCTATGCTAAGATTTATATTTTTCAGTGCATGCACCTCGCTGCTTGTGTTTATATTATAATATTTATCTACATTTTCAAGTTTCATCATACGTTCTCATATCTCCTTATTGTTTCAAGCATATTACTGCGTACCAGCGTTATAGAGCCTGCAATGCTGACAATTACGGAAATTGCAATCAGATATACAGCAGTGAACAATCCGCTTTGTGCATCGATGATTTCTATAGCAAAGATGTGATTTATTGCGAGCAGGATAAGCGTAGCGGCAAGCACAGAAATAACCGTTACAGCCGTGTCGCAGACAAGCTCAAGTATTATCACAGAGCGGGTCTTACCGCCACACAGACGGAATACCGCCATTGCTTTTGTGCGCTTTTCGGCATTCAGCAGCACATTTGCGATTACTCCCAGAGTGCCGACTATGGCTATCATTATGAATACAGGCATTAACTGTATCAGGAGCATATTATCACGGTACAGCAAGTCGGGATCTGTCACATTATAGCGTATATTCATGTACAGATCGCCTTTTGCGTCATCGCTGTTTGCGTTCAGTCCGTCAATTATACGAGCCTCGATTTCGGCGAGTGAAGTATTATTGTTTTTCAGAAGTATTACATATTGACGGTAGCGGTTATCTCCGCTTTCACCGGAATAGTCCTCTTGATTTTCGGGAGCGGTGGCAAGTCCGGAATTGTAGAGAATATCCGCATCGGTGTAGAAAGTCGTACCGATTTTTGCGGTGTCAGCATTATACAGTATTACGCTGTCGAGATAGTTATCGGTGTATTTTCCGACAACAAGAAACTCGGTAATTCCTTTTCCGCATTTGTATTTTATTGTGTCGCCGATATTGTACCTCGATGTATAGCTTGCGATTACCGGAATCTTACCGCCGTAATCCTTTGACTTGTCCGGTCGCTCTCCCGAAAGTCCTATATCGAGATATTCGCTGTATTCGGTCGAATATCCGAGCAGAGTTCCGTTTATATCGTTATAAAACCGATAGAAAGTGACATCGTCCATATTATTTATCTCGTTGTCGGTAATACTGCTTTTTTCTGAGTAAAGCTCCAATGTGGTTTCATGGTAACGCTCGACACGGCAATTTATTCCGTACTTTTCAAACTCTGAAACTATCTTTTCATCGGTTATAGGCACTTTTGACGAGAGTGTACCGTGCAGTATCTTCTTATCATAGCGGTTACTTGTTATGTATGCTTTTTCGGCAAGATAATCCGAAGATGCAGTGATTGCAAAATTGAACGGCAGAGTTGAAAAAATGATACATATCATCATAAGGATAAAACTGCGTTTTTTTGATCGAAGCAAGGATAATGCAAGAGATAACAGCTTCATATTGCACCTCCGTTTGCGTATGTGGCTGAGGATATGCGCTTAAAGCCGGGCAGTAACGATATTATGATTATAATGCTGTATATTACAAATGACAGCAGATAGTCAAAAGCGGTAGGTACATATTCCATTCTGAGCTTTACCATAAGTGCGGTAAAAATCGGACTCAAAGCAATAGCGCATATGAATGAAACTGCTGTGTATGTAAGAGTGACTGCCGATAAAAGCAGTGTTATCGGCATTGACTTGCAGCCTGTGACCTTCAGCACATTTATCTGTTCGCTGCAATTATCCGTCAGGTGAAGCATAAGCGTCAGCAGGAGCAGAGCGGTGAATATGCCTGTTACCACGATTCCTGCCGTGATGATAGCGTAGATTATGATAACAGATTCGTGACTCTCTCTGTTCGGCGGCTGAATATAAACCTCCTCGCCGAGATATTTCTCAAGTGCCTGCAGTTCATCGTCAGACAGATCGGAAGTAAAGAAAAAGCGTGCGCCGCTGTTTTTTGTCGGAGCGGTATTCTTCATCTCATTTTCAAAATCTTCATCCTTTACATAAATTCCGCTGTTGTTGTGATATAAGAAAAAAGTGTACGGAACAATAAAATCATCGGAAAGACCTATTACATTAAGTACGATGTCGCCTTTATCATCGGGAATGATAAGCCTGTCACCGACATTTATACCGCAGTCGTTTTCGGCAATAATAGCCTTGCTGTCACCCTTCAACTCATCTTCTGTGAAAAATCTTCCGTCGGTTATGTTATAGTCGGATTGTATGAAGCGGTACAGATCTTTCATGCTTTTGTTAAAAGCAACTTTGGCTGATTCCGTACAGATGTAGTTTTCGGTTGAGCGATATCTGACAACCGCATTGTCGGCATAGGCAGTGTAGACTTCGGGCAGGTTTTCTCTGAAAAATTCGGGTGAATCTTCGGGCATAATACCGTCAAAGCTGTAGCCTGAACGATCCATCATATTGTGATATGCCGCATTACCGCTGTTCAATGCACAGAACAAAGAAATAAATGTAAAGACAGCCGAAACAGAGATAAGAAAAATAAGTATATTCAGCTTGATATCACTTTTGAGAAATGTTTTCAGCATACTGAAATAAAGCTTTTGATATTTCAATTATTCTTCTCCTTTTCATAATATATTTCCGTTAAGATTGTCAGCAAGCGACAAACTAACTGTACTATCAGAATTAGTACAGTTTCAGTATAGCACAGAATAGCGGAAATGTCAATAGCGGTTAAAAAATAGCAGGCGGAAAACCGCCTGCCCAGCTTGTAGAAAAAGTCTGTTTTTTTAAAGAATAGTGAAATTTCTCTATCCCTTTAAGAACGCTTTGTGGGCTTTGCGTCCTGCAAAGCCTTTGGGCGTTCTATCTCGGCATCCTTGCCGAAACCCCAAACCCCTTCCCCGTGGTGAAGGGCTGTGTATGCTTTGTTGGCTCTGCATCGTGCAGAGCCTTTGGGCATACACGCCCGGCATCCATGCCGGGGCTGAGTGTGGGGCTGCCGCCCTCACCCCGCTTGGGGCTACGCCCCAAACCCCATTTTCAAAAATTATATAGGTTTATCGACAGTCTGAGCAGGCGGAAAACCGCCTGCCTTAATAATCACAGAACATCACAGTTCATAATGCCGAAAACGGATATTTTAGCAAAATCATTATCCGTGCTGTCGCAGGCGGTTTCTTCTGAGCTTTCGCTACCGGTATCATCGCCGCCGAAAAGCCCCTGCAGTGCCTCGAATATCGCAAACTTTATTTCATAATCACGGCTTTCTTCAACCCGCTTGCTTTGTTCTTCGGTAAAAAATTCACCCGATGCAGCAGGCAGGCACAGCGGCGGGAACATTACGCACCACCAGTTCCTGCCCTCTGCATTTCCGATAAGCAGGCGGACGGCTGTGTATTCTCCTGCAGGTAAGGTTACATTCTCGTACTTTCTGGTGGTGAAATATGTTTTTGCGACCTCGCATTTTACATTGTAGCTGTAGCCTTTGGAATGTACAAATTCGTTAGCCTTTTCTTCAATTTCGGCTCTGCGTTCGTTTGCAACGGCTACCGATTGACTGAAGCTGTCACAGTTTCCGAATACATCCGAAAACGTTGAAAGCATATAGTCACGCAGATCGTATTTCAGCGTCTGGTCATCTTTACTGTCTGAGTTTGCCAGTATATGAAGCCTCAGCACTTCCTGCGGCTTTTCCTCGCAATCCTCCGCAAATGCGGTAAAGGCTGTTATTACAATACATATTACCGCACCCAGTATCATAGCCTTGTCAAGAATATTACGTTTAAAAAAACCTGCCATAATTACCTCCGTAGCGTTTAGCTTTGTGAGGTAATTATTGACAGGTTGGTTTCGTTTATTCGCAGATAAGACTTTATTTCAGATTTTCTATCTGACCTAACCACAGCGTTGCACAGGCATCGCTCGGCATTCTCCAGTCGCCTCTGGGTGACAGCGTTACCGATCCGACCTTAGGACCGTCGGGCAGGCATGAACGCTTGAACTGCTGTGAGAAGAAACGGCGGTAGAAGGTTTTCAGCCATTTCAGTATTGTTTCACGGTCATACGCACCGTCAAAAGCGTACAGCGCAAGCCTGAATACTTTTTCGGGGGTAAATCCCCATCTTATGCCATTGTACAGGAAGAAATCGTGAAGCTCGTAAGGACCTACAAGGTCTTCGGTTTTCTGCGATATTTCTCCGTTATGTGCAGGCAGAAGCTCGGGGCTTACAGGCGTATCAAGTATATCCTCAAGCGATTCTTTGAGCAGCTTGTTATCTGTCGTCTTGCTGTAGTAGCTGACAAGATGCTTGATAAGCGTCTTGGGTATTGAGCAGTTCACGCCGTACATAGACATATGATCGCCGTTGTAGGTCGCCCAGCCGAGAGCAAGCTCGGACAAATCGCCCGTGCCTATTACAAGTCCGCCTGTCTGATTGGCGATGTTCATAAGCACCTTTGTGCGTTCTCTTGCCTGACCGTTTTCAAATACCACAGACAGATCGTTTATATTGTGTCCTATGTCCTTGAAATGCTGTTTTACGCTGTCGGTGATGTCGATCTCACGCAGTGTAACGCCTATCGCCTCGCATATCTTCACAGCGTTTGTTTTTGTGCGTTTTGTTGTGCCGAAGCACGGCATTGTCACCGCTACAATATCCGTCATAGGTCTGCCGAGCAGCTTCATGGCATTGGCGCATACAAGAAGTGCAAGCGTGCTGTCAAGTCCTCCTGAAATTCCTATAACGGCGGTTTTTGCGTAAGTATGGGCAAGGCGCTTTTTGAGTCCGTGTGCCTGCATCGAAAGAATAAGCTCGCATCTCTTGTCGGTCTCATCGGCAGAGTAGGGGATAAACGGTGTGCGTGATACAAAACGTGTTATCTTTGTATCGGTGAGCGGTATATCAAACCATATAGTTTCCGTATCGCATTTGTCATTTCTGAACGATGTGTTTTTTCTGCGTTCAAATGCCAGCTTGTTTACGTCTATCTCGCTGATAACATAATCGTTAGAGAAAAGCTCGCTTTCGGCAAGCGTTGCACCGTTTTCAGCAATTATGTTATGTCCCGAGAATACAAGGTCCTGCGTGCTTTCGCCTTCTCCTGCGGAGCAGTAGATATAACCCGAAATAAGCCTTGCAGATTGATTTAAAACAAGCGAACGGCGGTATTCCGACTTTCCTATCATCTCGTTGCTTGCGGAAAGATTAAGAATGATATTTGCGCCTTCCTGTGCAAGATATGTCGAGGGAGGGCAGGGCGACCACAAATCTTCGCACAGCTCGATTCCGAAAGAAAAATCATGCATAGTGTTACAACAGAATATAAGTCCCGCACCGAAATACGCACTCAGCGAATCGTCGCATTCGCCGTCGGCATCCGTGTCAAAGCGGTTTAAAAAATATTCGCATTTACTGCCGTCCCAGGCGGTAAAGTGGCGCATCTCGTAAAATTCGTTGTAGTTCGGCAGGTACTGCTTAGGCACATAGCCCAGCACTTTTCCGTGATAGGTCACAGCCGCACAGTTATACAGCTTGCTGTCATACTGCATCGGCAGTCCGACTACAGTTATCATATCAAGCTCAGACAGTTCTTCCAGAATCGTTATGAGCGCATTCTTAGCACCGTCAAGGAGCGTTGTCTGGTAGAACAGATCCTGACAGGTGTAACCCGTGATGCACAGTTCCGGGAAAACTGCGAGCTTTACATCTTTTTTAGCAAGCTCCTTTGCCAGAGAGATTATCTGCTTTGCGTTGTGCTTACAGTCGGCAACCTTAATCTCAGGTGTTGCCGCCGCTACTTTTATAAATCCGTCTTTCATATTGTTCTTTTCGGCTTAAGGCTTAAAATTCGTAATTGCCTGTCATTCCGCCGACCTTTCTTTCTATCCAGGTTAAAATATCGTCAAAAACTATTTCCTTCATAGTTTCGTTTACAAGTTCGTGACGTGCGCCGGGGTACAGCTTGATATCAACGTTGCAACCCTCGTCAATCAGCTTTGCGTATACGTTTCTTACGCCCTTGCCGTATCCGCCGACAGGGTCTGCCGTTCCTGCCATGAATATAACAGGCAGCTTTTTCGGCACCTTTTCAGCCCACTGCTGACTTGATACTCTGCGAAGAAGGGTAGTAAGGTCAACAAATCCGCTTGCCGTAAACACAAAATTGCTCTTTTCATCGTCGATATACTTTTTTACAACATCTCTGTCGTGAGTGAGCCAGTCATAGATAGTCTGGCAATCTTTGATTTTGTCGTTATATACTCCGAAAATGAGAGTGTTCAGCTTATCACTGCGGAAACGTTCGCCTTTCAAGGAAACAACGGAGCGTGTAGCCCTTACTCCTATTTCGGAAAGTGCCTTGTCATCGCCCGTACCCATAATTACGGCACAGGTAAGCTCGTTAGGAAAGCGTGTGAGATACAGCCTTGCAACAAAACTGCCCATACTGTGACCTATAAGAATATACGGCAGTGCAGGGTACTTCTTTTTCATTATCATCGTCATACGGTGCAGATCGTTTACAAGATGGCTCCAGCCGTCCTTTTCGGCGAAAAAGCCGAGATCGTCGTTTGATCTGACGCTGTTTCCGTGACCGAGATGGTCGTTACCGCAGACGATATATCCGTGTGAGGTAAGAAAATCCGCAAAGTGTTCATAACGCTCAATATATTCGCACATACCGTGCGAAATCTGAATGATGCCTTTATATCCCACGTTCATAGGAAGAACAGGAACATAGATGTAATATGCACAGTTATCAGTGCCGTTCGAGGATTCAAAAGTGCCTGTGAGCTTTTCGTATGCCATAGCGTACCTTCTCCTTTCGCAAGACGCATCAAATATTTCTTTATACTTATTATAACAAACACAGCCATAAAATACAAGTAAAACGGGGAAAAAGGGGTTAAGCGGAGGAAGTCGGGACAAAACCAGACAGCCTGTGACTGCGGATAAGCTGTGTCTGAAACCGACTTTTGAAAAGAATTATTCGGTAAGAAATGCGATGATAACATACTAAGGCATTTCCTGCTGTTTGAATATTTATTTCTTCTTGCTCCAAGATTTGTATCAATGTAATACAGCTTTGTTTCTAACGGAACATCGTTCTCTTTAAGCAAAGCATTATATTGTTCTACAAAATTGTCAAAAGTTATCTCTTCTCTACAGATTTTTTCAAGAGCATAATCCTCAATATCGTTTCTGTGGTTATCAAATATTTTTCCATCAATTTTAATTTTGTCACGTTCTTGCAAAATCAGTACATTAAACCGTACAGAAATCACAGCTTCAGACTGTCCAACACATTCTTACCTTTTTTGAAATGACTTTCTTTGTACTCAAGCAAATATGCGGTAAACTGAACAGCCTTTTTCTCTGTGGCATATTCAAGTAATTCATCAATATTGTTCTTTTTTATAATACCAAGCGGTTCGCAAGAAAGCAACAGTTCCATATCATCTGTATCAATACAGAGCTTTACCGCATTTTTTGCAGAGCGTACAATATAAGACCTGTAAATTTCTTTCTGCTCGTCCGTTAAATCTATAGGATAACGAAGTCTGTTCAGGGCAACTCTGAGCTTGTGATATACTCCCTTAATTTTCGGAAACATTTCATCAACAGCATTAAAATTAAATGTTGCGTTTCTTCCCTAGGATGATGCCAGTGTGTAGCAGTATTCGCCTTGAGTGCAGTCGCCGCCCATCCATACTTTATACTTTATCTCATCAGTTTGTGCGGAGCGCACAGTCACCTCATAATCGAGCCAGTTATCATGAGTTTTATAGTTGACAACAGATCCTAACAATGAGTTGGGAGAGCCGCCATATTTATCTGAATGACTTTTACACGGCTTTGCGTCGGGATCAATAGAATCATAAACTGTAATCTCCTTGCATCCATGGAAACTTTCTTTTCCGACTTTCTTTACAGTCTTAGGGACGGTAAAAGAAGAAAAATTACAGCCTTCAAATGCACTGTCGCCGATGCTTATGACTGAATCGGGAATGACTATGCTTGTAAGGCTTCTGCATTCCAGAAATGCACGTTTGCCGATACTTGTGACCGAATTTGGAATTGTTACACTTGTAAGATTACTGCAACTTTCAAATGCGCTGTCGCTTATACTTGTAACAGAATCGGGTATAGTTACGCTTGTAAGACTGTTGCATTTTGCAAATACTCTGTTACAGATACTTGTGACCGAATCGGGAATTGATATTACGCTGTCCTTTCCTTTGTACGCAATAAGGATTCCGTTTTTCAGCACAACAAAATCATCAGGATATTCCGAAAGCCACTTTGTTCCTTTAAACGCATATTCGCCTATATCGGTAACAGATTCGGGAATGGTCACGTCTTTAAGATTTTCGCACTTGTAAAATGCTAAGTTACCTATGCTCGTAACCGAATTGGGGATTGTTATACTTGTAAGGTTAGTACACTCATAAAATGCACAGTTACCGATATCGGTCACAGAACCCGGAATGGTTATACTTGTAAGATTACTGCAACTTACAAATGTATGATTACTGATATTTGTCACGGAATCGGGAATAGCTATACTTTCAAGACTGTTGCAGTCGGAAAAAGCGGCTTCGCCGATACTTGTAACCGAATCGGGAATTGCTATATTTTTAAGGCTGCCGCATTTGCAGAATGCACCGGCGCCTATGCTTGTAACGGAATCCGGAATGCTAACGGCTGCAAGGCTGTTGCAGTCGGAAAAAGCATTGTCACTGATACTTGTAATCGAATCAGGAATAGTTACGCTTGCAAGATTGATGCATTCTTGAAACGCACCTTTGCCGATACTTGTGACCGAATCCGGTATAGTCAGGCTATTAAGACTACGACAACCTCCAAAAGCATAATTGCCGATACTCGTCACCGAATCCGGAATAGTTACGTTTTTAAGGCAGGTACAGTTTTGGAATGCGCTGTCGCTGATACTTGTGACCGAATGGGGAATAGTTATGCTTGTAAGCTTGTCGCACCATTCAAATGTACATACGCAGATTTTTGTAACAGAATTCGGAATAGTTATATTTTCAAGGTTGCTACAGCCGGCAAAAGCCGACCCGCCGATACTTGTGACCAAATCGGGAATGGTCACGTTTGTAATATTGTCGCAGCCCGAAAATGCCCGCTCACCGATTCTTTGTACGCCGTCAGGTATAACTATCTCGGTCACACCTTTCTCTTCGGTGTATTTCTTCAGTACGCCGTTGCTGATTTGAAATCCCATATTTCCCCCATATCACTATAATATTCATTTCTGATTCAAAGATTTTCTGATAGCCCTGCTGTAATGAGCATCTTTTCTGCTTTTGTCATACCGTAATTATATCATAAAATCAGTACACAAAAACGGACAGAAATCACAGCTTCAGGCTGTCTAACACATTCTTACCTTTGCTGAAATGACTTTCCTTGTACTCAAGCAAATATGCGGTAAACTGAACAGCCTTTTCACTGTGGCATATTCAAGTAATTCATCAATATTATTGTTAATTATAGCACTTTCCGTTGATTTTTGCAAATTTGATACAGTATTTTTCTGATTATTAAAGAAAATTGTTGAAATTTACTAAATGATGTGCTATTATAACAATAATATAAAATTTTGAAATCTGTTATTTTAAGTATGAGGTGAAATTTATGGCTATTATCCCAAAAGGCAAAGAACCTGCGAGTATCAAGAAAAGGCTGGATATTCTCTTTCCAAAGTTGGATCAGGCTTATCCGGATAAGAAAATATCGGGATTATACAAAGATCATAAAAAATGGGCCGAAACTGTTACAGAATTGTACCGGGCTTTAGGATACCCTGACGGCACTTCTTTTCTTGAAGCATACGGCTAAGAGAATAGTTGATTCATACAGTAAAAACGTAATTCGAGAAGCAAAATACGGTTATCAAAGTTTATCAAAATTTATTCAAAATGAAATTAACAAAGATGTTTGGATATTAAATAATACTTCCGTAAAAAGTATTGAATGGCATTTTTATTGGAGTGAAGTTTCACAAACTGGTGGTCCATCTGGTCCGTTGTTAAAAGAATTAACTAACCGTGGAATAAAAGTATTTTTTCATTAAGAAGGAGTAAAATATGTATTGGCATAAAAAGAAAATTGATTATGATATTTTAATTCCCCCTATAAATAAACAATTTAAAAATTTCACTAAAAAAGAAGCGGAAAGTTATTTTGAGTGGTACAAAAATCAGCTGAACCCGCGTATAGAATATTTACGGAAGTATTCGGGTGTTGACTTGGATTACTCGGTTAATTCTTTGGTTGACATCTGGGGTTGGTTCTTAAAAATTGCCGAAACCGAAAAAGCGCCGAAAGCGAAAACAGAAGAGGTAAGAAATCGTTTAAAAAGTCAGCCCAAAGAAATAATCGAAGATGTTTTAAACGAACAGTCAAGACAGTTTTCGCTCGAAACGGAGTACATTATACGGGAAATTGCCATGTACTTTGGTGAGGTGTATGTAAAAAACAATTCTTCGATAGCATGGGGTTACCATACTGATGTTAAAGCGGATTCGTTTGCTAATATGCCACTGCTTGTCGGCTTTGAAGACAGAGATTTTACACCTGCCTTTAAAACGCATTTTGAACCTTTGTTTATGATTCACGCTGTAGCGTGTAATATTTTTGACGGTGATCAGACAAAAGAGGATTTGTTACTTCTTTATAATAAATGGCAGAGAATGGTTTATAATTGAAAAAGTGAGATATTTCGTTATAATCTATTTAAAATCCGCTGACCTACCGTGACTCTCTGTCGTTTACCTGAAAGAACGGCAGACAGCTTGCTTCTTTACAAAACGGCAGCAGTGTGGTAGACTATACATACAACTACATTATAGAAATGCATCTTGGAATTTAACTTATTCTACCGGACAAGGCGGGATATTTACAAAGTCTGGTAAGATTTTAACGTTTTGGTATAGGTGAAGCAAATGAAAAGCAAACAACACGAGTACATTTTGAAGGCGTTTTTAAACTCAAGCATTCCTGCGGTAATTCGTAGAAGTTCTCCGGAACTTATGGTTATTGATTCTGTTATAGGGGGATATTGCTCTCAATTGATAAAGCGAGTAAAACTCATCAGTTTCCAATCGAGCGAGATTATTTCTAAAACCGAAAAAGTCGCATTCTCAGAATTGATAAATCAATCAACTGGAATGGAAAAAGATGAATTAGTAGTATACTATCGGCTTGCAATACTTGTGGGATCTATATTGATTCAGTATAGGGAACAGCATATACCGAAAAACAACGCTTAAAAAAGAACAAAAAGCCAGACGTTCACGTAATATGCAAAAGAGAGGAGGAAATAATAGGAAATGAATAAATCGGAAATAATTAGTATATGCAAAAAAAGTGACACTTTAACGAAAAATCAATATCTTGCGTTATACCAAATAATATTACACGGAGATTCATTTGAAAAATCCGAAATAGCCGATTTGCTAATAGACCATGTAAATAAAAAATCTATGTATTTGTTATCGGTTTTGTGGAAAGATAAAGATTCTTTGGTAAGAATGTGTGCATATGACACTGTGTCAGTTTATCCTGCAAAATTTACATATAATTATTTAATTAGTAGAATTAGTAAAGAAAATGATGAATTGGCAAGAAGCTATATCATTACATCGTTAACAGACATTAGTTTACGAGAAAAAGTTCAAGGAACTATGCGAATTTTCAAAAAATTGTATATCAAAGAAAAATCGGCGTATTGCATTTTAGCATATTTAAGAGCTTTTTATCTACTTGGGAATAATCAAATTATTTCAAATACACGAAAATATTTGACTCATTCTGATTATCACATAAGATGCACAGCATCAATGGTTTTGGATGATTTACTGGATAATACTCAAAATATTGATGAAACCCTTTCTTTTATCAAAGAAAGAATAAAGAAAGAAAAATCGGTTGCTGTTAAATCAAAATTGAGAGCGCTTATAAAAAAATATGGGAAATAATTAAGATTCAGTGTAGCGACCATAGATTATCTCTATGACGAAAACGGTTCACCTGTAGGACTTACTTACAAGGGAAAAACATATTATTACCGCAAAAATCTCCAAGGGGATATAATAAATATAACCGACAGCACAGGAGCAAAGGTAGTAACATACACCTACAATGCCTGGGGCAAGATTATGTCAATGACAGGCAATATGGAGCTTGCGGTTAAAGCCTGCTAATCTAAGTATCTACAGTTCACTTGGATTATATAAGTCCTGTCTATCAAATAAGGCAAAGAAAAACATTCGTGACTGATTCATCACGACTTAAAAAATAAGGAGAAAAATAAATGATAATCAAAATAATTGTTCTAATGTTGCTTTGTGCTGTTATTGCATTCCGGAAGTGCTTTAAAAAACGTGCTTTATTTGTTTTTGCTTTGATTGTGGCTATTTGCGCAAACATTTTTATTCCGGCTTTTGAATTTATTGCTCGTTCAGAGCCACAGAATGACAGAATATTGGATTATATCAGTGAAATCGATTGGCATGACAGCGACTTGTTAAAATCAAAAGGTTTTGACTGTGACGGCGAAACAGGTACATACGCAGATGATGATAAATTCAGCATTCACGTTGCTGATGCGACTTCTTATGATAAAGCAGAAATTGTTTCGGAATATAAAAATATTCATTATGAGTATTTTTCGTATTTGTCAGATACACTTTTTATTCCGGAACTGCGTAAGAGCTATTCGGTTATAGTAGGTGATAAGGTTGTTGAGATCACTTATAAAGACTGCCTTAGCAAGCCGGGCATAATGGATAAGCTGGAAGGGATATTCGGTGCAGCTGCGTAACCACATAACCGATAATACCGCACTTTTTAAAATCATAAAACAGAAATTAAATCACGACGATAGAAAACCGACTATCGCCGTGATTTTCTTTTTCTGATAGCGAAAATACAAAGCTGTGCCGACGGGTACGGCTTTGTATCAAGATTTTTTTGAAAATAAAAACAACCTCGTCACAAATAAATGCAACGAGGTTGTTTTATCTGGAGCTAATACCCGGATTCGAACCGGGGACCTCATCCTTACCAAGGATGTGCTCTGCCGACTGAGCCATATTAGCAAACTCCTGACGGTTATTAATTATATCATACCATATCGACTTTGTCAAGGAAAATTTTCGAATTTTTAACTTCGATATACCGTAACGGTTTTATCAACGGTCAATATGCCGTAAAATCAAACAAACCGCATTGTTGTGCGGTTTGTAGCTGGTACGGGTAACAGGACTTGAACCTGCACGCTTTCGCACCAGAACCTAAATCTGGCGTGTCTGCCAATTCCACCATACCCGTATATAAAAACGACGCTGAAAAATTCAGCGTCGTGTGGCGGAAAGAGAGGGATTCGAACCCTCGAACGGGTATTAGCCGTTACACGATTTCCAATCGTGCGCCTTAGACCAGCTCAGCCATCTTTCCACGACTTTAATATTTTATCATATCCCCGAAGAATTGTCAAGAACTTTTTTGAAATGTTTTCTTATTCCTTTATGCGTTGGCTTTAATTTTTGAAAAATTGTGTCCAAGCCTCTTGACAAACACAATATGTTGTGGTACAATTGAGAAAACAACGAAATGTACTTACTGCTTTTATATACAGTAAATTGAAAGGAAGATTGTTATGGTAAAAGTAAATGTAAAAAACGGCACACTTGATCAGAAGGAGATCGACGCTTACGTTCAGTATGCTGTAGAAGCTAACCCCGGAAAGCTGGTCACCGAGCTTGATATAGACATTGACGGAGATTTTGCCAATCTCACATATCATTTCGGCGAGATACCCTTTGACCGCATACGCCGTATCACAGGTTATCTTGTAGGTACGCTTGACAGATTCAATAATGCGAAAAAGGCTGAGGTTGAAGACAGAGTAAAGCACAGCATAGCGCCCGATGTCGAAGACGATATTTATGTTACGGCATAATTTGTGATTGCCTGTAATCCGACAGAATAAAAAACGTTATTCCGTCCATACTTTTATTGGAAAATGAAAGTATGGGCGGTGTTTTTTTGTATTACAACAAGGTTGAAATAAGCGGTGTCAACACAGCAAAGCTGAAGGTCCTCAAGGAGTCGGAAAAAACCGAATTACTCAGGCAAATGCACAGCGGCGACCCGACAGCCAGAGAGAAGCTGATAAACGGCAATCTGCGTCTTGTTCTCAGCGTGATACAGCGTTTTTCGGGCAGAGGAGAAAACCCCGACGATCTTTTTCAGGTCGGATGTATCGGTCTGATGAAAGCTATCGACAATTTTTCAACTGATTTTAACGTCAGATTCAGCACTTATGCCGTGCCTATGATAATGGGCGAATTGCGGCGCTACCTGAGGGACTCAGGCTCGATCCGTGTCAGCCGTTCAATGCGTGATCTGGCTTACAAAGCTATGCAGGCAAGAGAAAAACTGACCAATGACAATTCTAAAGAGCCTACGATTGAGCAGATAGCCAAAGAAATCGACGCAAAACGTGAGGATGTGGTAATAGCGCTTGAGGCTGTCAGCGACCCTATTTCGCTGTACGAACCGGTGTTTTCGGAGTCGGGTGATACCATTTATATGATGGATCAGATAGGCGATAATAACGATGACAGAAACTGGCTCGATGAAATAGCATTGAAAGAGGCAATAATCGGGCTTGACGACAGAGAGAAGAATATTCTCAAGCTGCGTTTTTTCAGAGGCAAAACTCAGGTGGAAGTCGCACAGGAAATAGGGATTAGTCAGGCACAGGTATCACGGCTTGAAAAAGGCGCTCTCGGTAAGATAAAAAAGGCGTTATAACTTTGCAATCACATATTTCTGCTTGACTTATACAGTATATTGTGGTATACTAACTAATAATATTAAATTAAGGATAATAGTAGAAATATGAAACGCTTTCTTTTACTCATGCCGGTGATGATTCAGCCATATATTTTACTGTTTGCTCTCTACTCCATATTTATAAATCAATATATTGTAGAGCGCTTTTTCGGCGGTAATGGGCTTTGGCTGTTATTTGTGATATTTGTGACAATTGTCATTTCGTTTATATGCACGCTTGTGTATATGCCGTTTTGCCTTGCAAAGGGGTGGGGAGCAAGACAGACAGCCTTTTTCAATATGCTTATAAAGCTTGTTCAGATACCGGCATATCTTGCTATATTTGTGCTTGGTGTATTATTTTTCCTTACAATTTTCACTTATGCTTTTTCTGTTTTTTTCGTGCTGTTCGATTGTATAACGATATTCCTTACAGGACTTGTCGGATTAACGGCAAATCTCAGGCTTTATAGGGAACGTAAGTGTTCCGGAAGCTTTGCGTCTTTGAATTCTGTATGTCAGTTTATTTTTTGTATAGATGTTATAAGTGCTGTTGTTGTTTATATATGTTCAAGAAAAGAGCCTGTGCAGTGAAATTATATTGAATAAAATGCTATAATTCAGTGTGTTGACTTGTTGTGGTCGGCACACTTTTTTATGCTGCCAAAAATGCTGATTATAACTATTGAAATTCGCAGAATAAAGCGATATAGGCATACAGCAAATGAGTTTTATATAAAGAAGGTTATTTCCAGGCAACAAAAGCGCACTTTTTTTGAAAAAACATACTTTTTCTATAAACTGAAGATGGATCAGATCGGCGATAATAACGATGACAGAAACCGGCTCGATGAAATAGCATTGAAAGAGGCGATAATCGGGCTTGATGACAGAGAGAAGAATATTCTCAAGCTGCGTTTTTTCAGAGGTAAAACTCAGGTGCAAGTCGTACAGGAAATAGGGATAAGTCAGGCGCAGGTGTCACGGCTTGAAAAAGGCGCTATCGGAAAAATTAAAAAAGCATTATGATAAAGCGGCGTCAATCTCTGTAGGTTGACGCCGCTTTATGCTTGTATGATAATTATGGAAAAAATCCGCCAATTATGTCATTTTTGTTGACAAAAAAATTGCACTGTACTATAATTAAATAATAGTTTGGATTGGTGATAAAACATTTAAGGCAGGGGAAAAGATGAGTAATATCCGTATTTTTGTATCGCACAGGATAGATATTGACAGTGAAACAGTAGACACTCCCGTTTATTTTCCTGTCAGATGCGGAGCGGTTTTTGACAAGGATAACAACAGCGGTATTCAGGGCGATGATACAGGCGACAATATTTCAAAGCTCCGTATGTCGTTTTGTGAGTTTACCGTTCAGTATTGGGCGTGGAAGAACGTTGATGCCGATTATTACGGACTCTGCCATTACCGTCGTTATCTTTCCTTTTCCGATAAGCACTATAATAATACAGCCTTCAATATGGTGCGTGAGCTGAGGCTTACAGCACACGAAAAAAAGAAATATCATCTTGACGATACAAAAAAAATCAACAGCGTTGTTCAAAAATACGATATGATAATTCCCGGTCTTGCAAAAGCGTCCGAGATGAGTTATAACAGGGCAGAAGTCGAAACGCTTCGGGAAATGTGGGAAAGCTATAACGGAGTTTATTTTGAGCAGGGAATAATAGATAAGATGTTCTCCCTTATCAAAGAACTTTCGCCCGAATATTATAATTCCGCCTGCGAATATTTTTCCGGTGAATATCACAGAGCATTCAATTGCTACATAATGAAAAAAGAACTGTTTGTCCGTATGTGCGAGTTCCAGTTTCCTATAATGAACAGAATAATGGAGATCACCGATTGCAAAACTTATGAACGTGCTCCCGGATACATAGGTGAAATGCTTAACGGTATTTTCATACACCATATGCTGACGGTTGAAAACAGGTCGGCTAAGGAAACTCAGCTTGTGTTTTTTGTGAATACGGAAAAGATAAATTCCACAAAAGAGTATTACAAGTACAGAATTCATGCGGTTGCCGATAAAGCAGTACGGAGCATTGCCGACAAGATATTCCCGATGTACTCGCCACGACGTGAAAAGGTTAAAAAACTGTTAAGACTAAAATAGCACTTTAATAATTTAGCTAATGATTTAGTTAAAGAGGTGCGTGTTTTTAGCTGTTTTTTGTAAAAAATTAACCAACTGAATCTGTTCGCATTGACAAAAATGCTTTTTGTGTTATAATTATTTTGATATTAGTATGAAAAATGCCCGAGTTTTGACATTTTTCAACATCATCAGGAAATGAAAGGATGAATAGCAATGAAAGTATTAGGAATAATTCCCGCAAGATATAAGTCGAGCCGTTTCCCCGGCAAGCCCCTTGCGGATATATGCGGAAAGCCGATGATATGGTGGGTATACAACAGAGCCATAAAAGCCGAAACTCTGACAGAGGTGTATGTTGCCACCGATGATGAACGTATTTACAATGCCTGCAAGGAAAACGACATTAATGTAATAATGACCTCAGATACTCACAAGACAGGAACAGACCGAATAGGTGAGGTCGCAAGGAAAATTCCTGCGGATTTATATGTTAATATACAGGGCGATGAGCCTATGATTGAGCCGGAAACAATAAACAAGGCGGTATATCCTTTCTTCGAAAATCCCGATCTGCAGATCACAAATCTTATGACTAAGATAAAGGATCCTGTTGATGTTGTAAACTTCACAGTGCCTAAAGTCATAACGAATGCCGACAATATAGGCGTATATCTTACCAGAAGCACCGCTCCTTATCCTAAGGGAAGCATAGACTACAGCTATTACAAGCAGGTGTGCGTATACGGCTTCAAGCCTGAGGCACTTCAGTTCTATTGCTCTTCTCCCAGAGGAAAAATAGAATCCATAGAGGATATTGAGATTCTCAGATTTATCGAAGCAGGCTACAGAGTTCAGTATATTGAGGTCGATTCCGAAACAGTAGCCGTTGATACACAGAACGATCTTGAAAAGGTCAACAGACTGATAGCGGCAAAGCTCGAACAGGAAAAGAATTAATTATTACAGGTGGGTATGAAAAAAATACGGATACTTGATTGCACTCTGCGTGACGGCGGATACATAAATAACTGGAAGTTCGGTTATGAAAACATAAAAGACACAGTACAGCGTCTTATACAGGCCGGTATTGATATAATAGAGGCGGGTTATTTATCGTCAAAGGGAGATTTTTCTGCGGATGAGTCGCAGTATTCCTCGGTTGATGCTATAAAGAGGGTTATTCCTGCCGACAGGAAAAATACTCTGATCGCCGTAATGATAAACTGTGGCGATTATGATGCAGAGCTGTTGCCGCAGTATGACGGTACAGGACCCGACTGCATAAGGGTTTGCTTCCATAAGTCGCAGGCGTTGCAGGCGGTTGAGCTTTGCAGAAAAATCAAGGAAAAGGGCTATAAGGTGTATTTCCAGCCTATGGTAGCTCTCAGCTATTCCGATGCCGAGTACCTCGGCCTTATAGGTATGGCAAACAAATTCCGTCCCGACGGTTTTTATATCGTAGATTCTCACGGCTCTATGAAACAGAAGGATGTTGCACGTTTCTTTTACCTTATAGAGAACAATCTCGATAAGGAGATAGCTGTCGGATTCCATTCCCATAACAACCTTCAGCTTTCGTACTCAAACGCTCAGTATCTGGCCGCTTTGCATACCGAGCATAATCTGATAATAGACAGCAGTATTATGGGTATGGGCAGAGGTGCGGGAAACCTCAACACCGAGCTTTTTGTAGAATATCTTAACGAAACCGCAGGTGCCGATTACAGCACAGAGCCTATTCTCTGTTCTATCGACAACACCATAGCTCCTATTTATATGACTACGGCGTGGGGTTATTCCTTATCGGGCTATCTGTCCGCAAAATACAGATGCCATCAGAATTATGCGAGATTCCTCAGTAACAAAAACACCCTCACATTCGAAGGTATGAATGCTATTTTCTCGAAAATAGAGCCTGAAAAGCGTGACAATTATGACCGTGAATATATAGATAAGCTGTATACTGCTCATATGTCGTTAAACGGCGAAAAAACACCTGAAATAAATCTCGGCAGACTTTTCGAAGGACGTAATGTTGTTATTATCGCACCGGGCAGGACAACATCGGTAGAATCTGAAAGACAGAAGGTTTTTGATAAGGTCAAAGCCACCGATGCAATAGTGATTTCCGTAAACCACTGTCCCGAATGGATCAAATGCGATTATGTGTTTGTAAGCAATATAAGACGTTACGAAAAGCTAAGCGGAGTAGAAACCGACAAGCTGATAATCACATCTAATATAAACGCACAAGCGGGCTACACAGTAGGCTACGAGCCTTTGCTGTGTTCTATAGAAGCTGTCCGTGACAACGTTACACTTATGCTTATAGCACTGCTTATAAGATCCGGAGCCAGCTCCGTTTATCTTGCCGGAGTTGACGGATATTCATTCAAGGAACGCAACTTTGCGTACAGAGATATGGAAACGTATGAAGACGAGCAGGTAGCCAAAGAGCAGAACAGCGGTATATCAGCCGCAATCGCTCAGCTTTCACAGCGGATACCCGTTTCATTTATAACAAAATCACTTCTTGAAAGAGAGGAAAACCGTTCATAATGAAGGTAGTTTCTTTTGGAGAAATAATGCTCAGACTATCGCCCGACGGATATTACAAATTGTTTCAGAAGCCGGAGCTTAATACATCGTTTTGCGGTGCTGAAGCTAATGTAGCCGTTGCCCTCAGTAATTTCGGAGATGAGGCTGAATTTGTCACCGCACTTCCCGATAATGATATAGGCAGAGCGGCTTGCAGAGAGCTTATGAGATATGGCGTAAAGACGGATAATATAGTTTATACGGGCGACAGGCTCGGGATATTCTTTGCCGAAAAAGGCGCAAGTCAGCGTCCCTCAAAAGTAATATACGACAGAAAGAACAGTGCGATAGCATCGGCTGACCCTTCGCCGTTTAATTGGGAAAAGATATTTGACGGTGCGGATTGGTTTCATATTACGGGAATCACTCCGGCACTTTCCGACAGCCTTGCAAAAATTTCTGTCGATGCCGTAACAGCCGCCAAAAAAGCCGGTCTTACCGTAAGCTGTGATATAAACTACAGAAGCAAGCTGTGGAGTGCGGAAAAGGCACGTCCTGTAATGACCGAAATAATGAAGTACGTTGATGTCTGCATAGGAAACGAAGAGGACGCTGAGATAGTGTTCGGAATAAAAGCAGGCGCTACGGATGTCACAAAGGGACAGCTTGATACAGACGGCTATAAAAAGAGCCTTCAGACCGTTGCGGAAACATTCGGCTGTAAAATAGTTGCATACTCACAGAGGAAGAGTTATTCCGCAAGCGACAACGGATGGTCGGGAATCATTTATGATGACGAAAAAAAGCAGGTTTATACATCTGTACAATATGATATAAGAATTACAGACAGAATAGGCGGCGGCGATGCATTTGCGTCGGGGCTTATTTATGCTCTGCATAACAATATATCGCCGGCGAACGCTATAGAAACAGCTGCTGCGGCAGGCTGTCTTGATCAGACGCTTGAAGGCGATTTCTGTCTGTTTGGAATTAATGATGTACTTGACCTTGCCGGTGGAAATTCGTCGGGAAGAGTAAAGAGATAAAAAGAAAGGAATTTTATTATCAATGAGTAGCGGTGAAAACAACAGCAAAAAAATCGCAATTTTCGTTTCACACAGAATCGATCTCAAAAGCATGGTGGTCGACAATCCTTTATATGTACCCGTAAGATGCGGTGCAGCACTCGACGAGAATGATAAAGGCAACGCCATAATGGGCGATAACACAGGCGATAACATATCCGAGAAAAGAATTTCTTTTTGCGAATACACAGTTCAGTACTGGGCGTGGAAAAATTATGATGCGGATTATTACGGACTTTGTCACTACAGAAGGTATCTTTCGTTTATGGATTCCTTTATGCCGGGCAATGACTACGATGTACGAATGGAAAATAATCTTTCGGTACGCACCGCAGAGTTATATCAGCTTTTCAATAAGTCAAAGATGGAGAAGGAGATCTCATCCTATGACGTTATTGTCGGCAAGGCTTTCGATACGACGAAAATCACAAGAGTACGTCCGAGAAACAGTGTAAAGGAGTTATGGTACGCATCAAGAAATCTTGTCGATCCTATAGCTATTGATACATTGATAAAGATAATAGAAGACAGGCACCCTGAACTTGTTGAATCTATGAATGAGTATTTTGCCTCAAAGTATTACAGAGGCTATAACTGCTTTGTAATGTCAAAGAAGATATTCAACGAATACAACAAGGTGCTTTTTGACATACTCTTTGAGTTTGATAAACAGTTTGATACCACCGGCTACGAGGGCAACAAGCTCAGAGCCACAGGCTATATGGGCGAGATCGTTTACGGCGTTTATATGTGGTATCTTCAGCATCACACCGACTGCAAGTTCCTTGAGCGTCAGATTGTATACTTCAAGAATACCGAAGCAGATCCCGATGCAAATACCCTTGCACAGCGTACTCTGTCATACAAGAAACCCAACGAGGACATCAAGATTTTCGTTTCGCACAGAATGGATCTTGACAGCGCCGTGATAGGCAACCGTATATACGAAAACTATAAATGTAATGCAGGCTCGGCAAGATGCTTCCTTAAGATGAACGGCGATGACACCGGCGACAATATCTCCGATCTTGCAAAGTATTTCTCGGAGCTGAGCGTTCAGTATTGGGCGTGGAAGAATGCCGATGTAAATTACTACGGCCTTTGCCACTACAGACGTTATCTTTCATTCAGCAATAAGAAGTTTGACCAATGCTCAAGAGGCTACATAATCGAGAATATGCTCAATGACGAGAGTGTAGAGAAGTACGGTCTTAAAGACTATGACGGTATGGCAAAGCAGATAAAGAAATACGATCTTATCACAGGCGGAAGCATGAATGTTGATGAGATGGATTTCCTTTTTGGCGGAAAGCGTGCACATTGCATCAAAGATATATTCATGATTCAGGAGCATTTATTCGATAAAAGCGCACCTGAGCTTACACTTAAACTGGTTGATGAGCTTTACCCCGAATATTCTAAGGCTGCCGAGGAATATATGGCTTCAAAGAAGTACTATGCGTACAACTGCTTTGTAATGTCAAAAGAGCTGTTCAACCGCTTCTGTACATTTGAATTCGACGTACTGTTCGAATTCATGAAAAGATTTGATATGTCAAAATATCAGGGTACCAAAATGAGAACGCCCGGCTATATGTCTGAGGTTCTTTACGGTATCTTCATATACTGGGTATTAAAGCAGAGAAAGTACAAGGTAAAGGAAAATCAGCTTGTATTCTTCAGAGAAACCAATGCCGCAAAGTGCAGGCTTGCTCCTGCAAAAACAGCGGCTGCTCCCAAAAAGCCCCAAAAAGACGAAAGCGTTTTAAAGAAGATAATGAGAAACACCTTCCCTGCATATCGTGTTGCTTTACGAAACGAGGAAAGACTCGGCGCACTGGTTGCTTCTGTTAACGATCTTCAGAAAAAGTCTACAGAACACAGCGTGCTGCTTGCGAGAACCGTAAAGGTTTGTCAGAGCACTGCTCCTAAGAGCGTACAGGCAGCGGCCGCTAAGCCTCCTATCATCGCTACCAGTCTTCGCAAGGATATATGGGATGCAAAAACACTCACTTCAAATATTAATCTCAATATTGCCTGCCTTGCAAATGAGATACACGAAACTCATAAGAAGTCATTCGGCGAGTTCAGAAATATCAATACCGGCAGAGATGTTGTTGTAATGGCATCAGGACCTTCGATGAGATACTACAAGCCCATTCCCGGTGCCGTACATATAGGTATGAACGCTTCATTCTTAAATCCTGATGTTGATATTGATTACTATTTTACCACCGATTACGAAAGCCGTGCTCCGTGGTTTGAAAAGCTGAAGGAATACGATTTTGTCAAGTTCTTCGGTCAGTATTCTACCGGTGAATACAGAGATAAATTCCAGGTATCAGAGAAGATCATCAGAGAGAATAACGGTAGAAGATTCTTCCAGGCGGCTCCCAGTGAGGATATACATATCAATATAGAATTCTATCCCCTTATGGCATTCTATTCAATTGCGTTCCAGGCTATCCACTTTGCACTCTTTACCAATGCGAAAAGAATTTATCTCGTTGGTTGCGACTGCACCAATGCAGGATATTTTGACGGCAGCAAGCAGAGATTGTCCGATCTTGTAGCAAAGACAAGTGTTCCGCACTGGTTAGACGGCTATCAGAAGGTCAAGGCGTTTGTTGAACGCTTCTATCCGGATACAGAGATTATATCCGTTAATCCTATGGGTCTCAGAGGACTTTATTCAGACGTTTATACGGATGACTTCATAGCAGATCATCCTGAAATAGATAGCAGTAAAGTGACACGTCTTAACAGCACACAGGAGGAAAAATGAAAGTTGTAATACTTGCCGGAGGTTTCGGCACCAGAATCAGCGAAGAAAGCCAGTTCAAACCCAAGCCGATGGTCGAGCTTGGCGGTATGCCTATAATATGGCACATAATGAAGCTCTATTCAGCTTACGGCTTCAATGAATTCGTTATATGTGCAGGTTACAAACAGCACGTTATAAAGGAGTATTTTGCAGACTACTTCCTGCATACATCCGATATTACATTTGACTTCACAAGCGGCAAAAACGAGATGATTGTTCACCGCAACAGCTCGGAACACTGGAAGGTTACCGTAGTGGACACAGGTCTTAACACAATGACCGGCGGACGTGTAAAGCGTATAAAGGAGTATATCGGCAACGAGCCGTTTATGCTGACATACGGCGACGGCGTTTCCGATGTAAATATAGCCGAGCTTGTCGAGTTCCATAAAAAACACGGAAAGCTCGTAACAATGTCAGCATATAATCCCGGTCAGAGATTCGGTGTGCTTGATATTGACGAAAACGGAAAAATAAACGAATTCCGTGAGAAGACATCCGGCGACGGAAGCCTTATCAATATCGGCTATATGGTATGCCAACCCGAATTCTTTGATTACATTGACGGCGACGATACCGTTCTCGAAAAGAAGCCCCTTGAAACAGTAGCAAAGCTCGGTGAGCTTATGGCATATAAGCATACAGGCTTCTGGCAGTGCATGGATACTGTAAGAGAAAAAGAACAGCTTGAGAAAATGTGGAGCAGCAACAATGCTCCCTGGAAGATTTGGAAATAATGAGTAAATTATCCGATAAACTTGCGGGATTTTTCGGAAGATTATTTCCGATGTCACGCAACAAGACAATAAAGCTCAACAACGAGATAAGGCAGACAGAAAGCGAGCATTTTGCACAGCTTTGTGAAATGCTCGGTTTTCTTGAAAACAGCCTGAATATTTGCACGGATATATGCCGTAATAATGCGGAGCAGATAAAACTGTGCCGTCAATCGTTGCGCACATTGGAAGACAATCAGGTTAAATTCGGTGAGTCTACCGCATCAAAACTCAAAGAAATAAAACTTGATATTGAAAATCTGAAAAAGCAAAATGAGTGTATCAGCGAAAAACTGAGTAACGAAATATCAGAGAAATCTGCCGGAATATCCGGTGAACTTATCGGCTGTATTTCACATCACACAGAGGAAATACTCGGTTGTATGACCGACAGCGACAAGCGTTCTTATGATAGCGATAAGCACATTGTCGAACTTATTGAAAACGTCATATCTGAAAACAATAAGCACGCAGGAGAAATAAAAACGTTCAACAACTCGCTTTCCGCTGATATTAAGTCACTTTCGGACAGCGTTAACGCAGGCTTTGACAAGACCTCAAAGACGGGCGAATATGCGGATATACTTAACGGCTTATCGGCAGATAACGAAAGCATTTCGGCTGATATTAAATCACTTTCGGACAGCGTAACCGCAGGCTTTGACAAGACCTCAAAGACAGGCGAATATGTGTCTGTGCTTAACGGCTTATCGGCAGATAACGAAAGCATTTCGGCTGATATTAAGTCGCTTTCCGACAGCGTAACCGCAGGCTTCGACAAGACCTCAAAGACGGGCGAATATGCGGATATACTTAACGGCTTATCGGCAGATAACGAAAGCATTTCGGCTGATATTAAATCACTTTCGGA
>ERZ1673753.66-NODE-66-length-147295-cov-22.981975_pt1 | contig 147295 bp, 155 predicted proteins | sample MGYA00580201_ERZ1673753 | MGnify/ENA primary metagenome ERZ1673753 (study PRJEB41218, sample SAMN15661747) | gut metagenome | host: Homo sapiens | place: Canada: London | collected 2015-08-20/2019-03-30 | study: EMG produced TPA metagenomics assembly of... | reverse complement strand
CTATACCGGCATATAAGAACATCTAAAGAGATAATTAGAAATCTATTAAATGATTCAGTGAAATCTAAAGAATGGATACAAATAATTCAAAAGTGGGAAGGTTATGTCAGAAAAGTTGTGGATAACAAAGGGAAACCTCCTATGCTGTATTAAATGTTGTTTATGCAGTAGTCTATTACACAAACGGAATGGATGTTGTATTTTAAAATATCAGATAAATAGGACGGTTGTAGAGAAAAGCTGGTAAATAAAAAAACAAAGGAGAATATTGACATGGTAGAATGGATTATAAGTAATAAAGAATGGATATTTAGCGGCTTAGGTATAGCTATTATATCAGCTTTCTTTGCAATATTAAAAACAAATCTTACAGAAGAAAAACAACAATCAAATATAAAAATAGTAGATATCTCTTTAAATGAAGATAAAGAATTTATTGTTGATATAAAATTGAGAAACATTGGAGACCAAGTAGCCTATATAAAAGAGATATCATTCGATATATTAGATTACTATAATATGATCAATCCGCAAATGACCCATTATCGATTGGTAGAATCCTCTCATACTTATGATGTGGTTTTAGGGAAAGAGAAACAACAAGTATTTAATGTTTCACAAAGTATAGGTGCAAATGAAGTCGATAGATTTCAGGTGAAGCTTGCAAGTTCTATAGCAGAAACGCGTATGGTTACGATTTATTACTTAACATTATCGATTATATATGATGAAGATAACAAAGTAGTAAAATCAGAGAAATATCTTTGGGCCGTTCCATCTATTAGTGAATATACAGCATGTTACATAAGCCATACCAGCATGGAAATTGCGGAGAAAAATTATTTAGAATTAAAGAAAATGAATAACTACGATGCAATTAAAAGCAATCATTTTATAAGTATTCTTAAGAGTTATGAAGAGAATAAGTCAGATTTTTTGATTAAACATTAAGGATAAATGTAGTAGGTTATTGATTACTGCTATTCATATTATAAAGATAATTATATTTTTTCTGTTGATTTGTGGGGATATGTCTTAAAATGACACGCATGTGGAGACGGTTGCCCTCTTGTCACGGGAAACAGATCCGCATAGCATTTCATAGGCTCCGTTATAGGGACAGCATGCTTATAAGTTTCCACAAAAACGGATCTCCGTGAGCCTTCTGGCCCACGGGGATCCGTTTTTCATACTCTATGCTCAGGCACGCTTCCACTTCACGCCGCCGGGAACGTCGGTGATCTCCACTCCCTGGGCCTTCAGCTCATCCCGGATGCGATCCGCCTCGGCGAAGTTTTTCGCCTTCTTGGCATCGGCCCGGGCCCGGATCAGGGCTTCCACCTGGGGATCCTCCCGGCCGTCCTCGCTGACAACGGTGAAGCCGCCTGCGGCGGGGGCCGCTTCCTGGGCCTTGCGCAGAGCCGCCGCCTTCTCCGTCAGCTTCAGCCCCAGCACCTGGTCAAAGCTGTCCAGGGCAGCCAGCTTGGTGGTGTCGGTGGTTTTGGCCTTCAGCACATCATACAGCACCGTCACTGCCATGGAGGTATTCAGGTCGTTGTCCATGGCCTTGGTAAACCGGGCCTTCAGCTCATCCAGGACCGCCGGGTCCACCTCTCCCTTGCCGGGGGTCAGGGCTGCGATTTTAGAGAGCAGCTTGTTGTAGGCCGCCACGGCGTTGTCCAGGTTCTCCCAGGTGAATACTAGGCTCTTACGATAATGGCTCTGCAGGCAGAAGAACCGATACGCCAGGGGGTCATAGCCCTTCTCCTCCAGCAGCGACACCGTCAGGAATTCGCCCTTAGACTTGGACATTTTGCCGCCCTCGGTGTTCAGGTGGGCCACATGGCACCACTGGGGGCACCAGGGATGGCCCAGATAGCTCTCTGACTGGGCGATTTCGTTGGTGTGGTGGGGGAAGGCGTTGTCCACGCCGCCGCAGTGCAGGTCCAGATATTCGCCGTTATACTTCATGGAAATGCCGGAGCATTCAATGTGCCAGCCGGGATAGCCTACGCCCCAGGGGGAGTCCCATTTCAGAGCCTGATCCTCGAATTTGGACTTGGTAAACCACAGCACGAAGTCGTTGCGATTGCGCTTGTTGGTATCCTCCTCCACGCCCTCCCGGACGCCCACGGCCAGATCCTCCTCGTTGTGGTCGTTGAAGATATAGTACCGCTCCAGCTTGCTGGTGTCGAAATACACGTTGCCCCCGGCCACATAGGCGTAGCCGGTGTCCAGGAGCTTGGTGATGATCTTGATATAGTCGTCGATGAGGCCCGTGGCCGGCTGCACCACGTCGGGCCGCTTGATGTTCAGCTTCCGGCAGTCCTCAAAGAACGCGTCGGTGTAATACTGGGCGATCTCCATAACGGTCTTGTGCTCCCGGCGGGCGCCCTTGAGCATCTTGTCCTCGCCCTGGTCGGCGTCGCTGGTCAGGTGGCCCACGTCGGTGATGTTCATGACCCGGTTGACGCTGTACCCGGCGTAGCGCAGGTACTTCTCCAGCACGTCCTCCATGATATAGCTGCGGAGGTTGCCGATGTGGGCAAAGTGGTACACCGTGGGGCCGCAGGTGTACATTTCCACATGGCCGGGGGTATGGGTCCGGAACTCCTCTTTTTTATGGGTGGCGGAATTATACAGATACATGGCGTTTTCTCCTTCTATGGTCAATTTTCGCTCTGCAAACAAAAAGCCTCTCATGCCCTGGGGGCATGAGAGGCGATATTTCGCGGTTCCACTCTCGTTTATCACTTGCAGCCTGTGACGCAGGCCAATGCGGCGGGCTTCCACATCCCGCGCGCTCCCGGACGCACCTTCTGCCGCACCCCGCAGGACGGCTTGCAGCCGGTGACCGTCCCTCTCTTGCCGGAGCTGCGCGGCATACTCTTTCCGATCGTCGCGCTGTTCGATTTCCCTTTATTATAGCGGTTCCCGCCCGGCGTGTCAATACCGGCGGATCACGGCGGCTACCTTGCCCAGGATCTGGGCCTCCCGGCCGTCGATGGGGCTGTACGCTTCGTTCTCCGGCATCAGCCACACCTGGCCGCCCTGGCGCTTCAGCCGTTTCACCGTGGCCTCGTCCCCCAGCAGGGCCACCACGATCTCTCCGTTGTTGGCGGCAGGCTGCTGGTGCACCACCACCAGGTCATCCGGCAGGATGCCCGCGCCCAGCATGGACTCGCCCCGGACCCGCAGGGCAAAATATTCCCCGTCCCGTCCGCCGGTATCAAAGGTCAGGTAATCCTCGATGCATTCCTGGGCCAGGATGGGCGATCCGGCGGCCACATTGCCCACAATGGGCACCTGATTTTCGGGCGGCTGGCTTTCAGGCGCCTGGCTCTCCCGGGACGCCTCCGTCAGCGTCAGGGCCCGGCCCTTGCCGGCCTGCTTGCCGATGACTCCCAGCTCCTCCAGATGCTTCAGGTGAAAATGCACCGTGGACGGGGATTTCAGACCCACGGCCTCGCCGATCTCCCGCACCGAGGGGGGATACCCCTGGTCCTGAATGGCCTGGGCGATGTAGTCGTAGATCTTCTGCTGCATTTTGGTCAGCTGGGCCATGACGTCCGCTCCTTTACCGGATATTTTCTACATTATATCATACTCAAATCCGGTTTGCAACAGATGTTCGATGATTTTTTCGTCTCATTTCCGCCACCCCTGTAAAAAATCACGGTTTTCCTCTTGAAATTCCGGCCCGGGTGTGGTAGTATAATGCGTACTATGAGAAAAGTGCCCCCAGAGGGCTGAATTATTTGGAGGGAGTTCCGTTATGAACGCTGTTCTTATCATCATCACCGTGGTGCAGCTGCTGGTGGCGCTGGCCCTGATCCTCATCGTCCTGTTCCAGTCCGGCAAGAGCCAGGGCCTGTCCGGGGCCATCGGCGGCATTGCCGATTCCTATATGAGCCGTTCCAAGGCCAAGAGCATGGACGCCAAGCTGGCCCGGGGCACCAAGTGGGTGGCCGCCGTGTTTGTGGTACTGACCCTGGTTTTGGACTGCATGGTCGCCGCCGGCATCAAGTAAATCAGACAGACTGCCAGTTGGGGGACGCGCCGCGTCCCCCGGCTTTTTTCTATGGAGGGGAGTTCCATGAACGAGCTGATCTTTTCCGCTCCCGGCCGGGTGGAGCTGGGCGGCAACCATACGGACCACCAGCGCGGCTGCGTCCTGGCCGCCGCCATTGACCGCACCACCCGGGCCCGGGTCCGTTTGACCCGCAGCCCTGTTGTCCGGGTCTTTTCCCGGGGCTATGACCCAGTGACTCTGCCGCTGGACCAGCTGTCCCCCCGGGAGGGGGAGCGGAACACCAGTGCCGCCCTGGTCCGGGGCATGGCTGCCGCCTTTGCCCGGCGGGGCATCCTCTGGCAGGGCTTCGACGCCTGGGTGGAGTCCGATGTGCTGCCCGGCTCCGGCCTCTCCAGCAGCGCCGCCTTTGAGGTGCTGCTGGGCCGTATTGGCAGCGCACTGTTTGCCGGCGGTTCCCTGACGCCCGTGGAAATTGCCCAAATGGCCCAATGGGCCGAGAACGTCTATTTCGGTAAGCCCTGCGGTCTTATGGACCAGCTGGCCTCCAGCACCGGCGGCCTGGTATTCATGGACTTCCGGGACCCCGCCGCGCCGGAGGTGCGCCGCCTGAACGCCGCCCTGCCCGGATATGTCCTGTGCATTGTGGACAGCGGCGCGGACCACGCGGACCTTACCGCCCAATACGCCGCCATCCCGCGGGACTTGAAGGCGGTGTGCCGCCTGTTTGATGCGGAGGTCCTGCGCCAGGTGGATGAGGACGCATTCTACCGTCGCCTGCCGGAGGTGCGCCGCCTGGCCGGGGACCGGGCCGTCCTGCGGGCCATTCATGTGTTTGACGAAAACCGCCGGGTCCTGGCCCAGGTCCGTGCCCTGGAATCCGGCGACGTCCCGGGCTTTCTGTCTCTGATCAATGCTTCCGGCGCATCCTCCTGGGAATACCTCCAGAATATCGCCCCCGCCGGCGCGGCGGAGCACCAGGCCCTGGCTGTGACCCTGGCTCTGTGCCGCCGTATGCTGCGGGGCCAGGGTGCTGTCCGGGTCCACGGCGGCGGCTTCGCCGGAACGGCGCTGTGTATCGTTCCGGAGGAGAAGCTGTCCGCTTTCTGCCGGGAACTGGAGACGCATCTGGCCCCCGGTTGCTGCCACCGTTTGCAGATTCGGTGATCCCTTTCCGGACAAGAAAAAGCCTGCCGCTCTCGCGGCAGGCTTTCAATTTATTCGTCCTCCTTGATCATCAGCCGCACGGCGCTGTGCAGGTTCCGGATCTCCACCCGAGGGGCGCTGGGGGCGTACTCGCCGTCCAGAGACCAGGGAATATCCTCTCTGGTGGTGACGGTGACACTGCGGACGTGGCGGAAGATCACCCCCGGATAGTCGTAGTCCATTCGGTTCAGCGCCGTAATGAGGTTTTGCAGGTCCAGGGCCGTCTTTGGCATCCGCAGCAGCATCAGCTCAAACATACCGTCATCCATGTGGACCCGCTTGGGATCCAGCTTCACCAACCCGCCCAGAGAAGTAGAGTTGCATACCGCGCCGAAAATAAAGTCCCCGTCAAACATCTCGCCGTCTGCCTCCACCGCGCAGCGATAAGGCCGCAGGGAATCGAGGTTCTTAATGCCCTCCAGGATATAGGCAAAGTGGCCCAGGGCATTTTTCGTTTCCTGGGGCGCGGAGTACGACGCCTTGGTGAAAGCTCCGAAGGACGCCACATACGAAAAATACCGGTCGTTGTGGGTGCCCAGATCCAGGGGCCGGGGCGTACCCTCCACCACGGCCCGGGCCGCCTCCGGAACGGTGGCGGGGATGCGGAGGCTGGCGGCAAAGTCGTTGGTGCTGCCGTTGGGCAGATACCCCACCGGCGGCCGGGTTTCCAGCTGCATCAGGCCCGACAGCGTCCCGTTGAGGGTACCGTCTCCTCCGGCACACACCACCAGGTCAAAATCTCCGCCCCACTGGGCGGCGAACCGGGCAGCGTCTCCCGCCGCCTGGGTCAGCGCCACCTTCACCAGATACCCGGCCTTTCCGAAGGTGGCCACGGCGTCGAACAGGGGGGCGCTGGACTTGGTCTTGCCCGCCCGGGGATTGACAATGAACAGCAGTGTCTTATCCATGAACAGTCTCCTTTTTCTCCATCGCCCCGTCAGCGGGGGGGCGCATAACAGTTCTGCCATTATAACGCTTTCCCCGTTGAATTGCAAGCATTTGGGAATTTTAACAAAACGTTCACGTTCCCACCGTTGCAAAAACGGCTGGCTTCCGTTACTATATAGAATAGTCGATTAGGCTTTCACGGCCGTATAAAAGGAGAGACCTTTATGAAAGGAAAGAGCAGCTATCTGAAATGGGGCCTGACGATTTTTCTCACCGTCTGCGCCATTCTGGTGTTCTATGACACGTTTTATATGAACGGCACGCTGCAGCGGATGGTGTCGAAGCTGGCATCCATTCTGTCGCCAGTGCTGGTGGGCCTGGTGATGGCATATCTGCTGGCCCCCATCGTCAACTGGATCGAGCGGCTGATCCGCTCGGGCCTGGGCCGCATAAAGGGCCTGGAGGGAAAAACCATTCCTCACGCTGCCGGCTGGCTCCGGGCCGTCAGCATCCTGCTGACCTGGGCCATTGTTCTGCTGCTGCTGTATCTGATGTTCAGCGTGGTTATTCCCCAGCTGGTAGACAGCGTGGTGATGCTGATCAACAACGCCGAGACCTACTATGACAAGATCTACACCTGGATTGTGAACCTGCTGGACAAGAATCCTACGGTGGAGGACTGGGTCAACAAGAACCTGGATACTTATTATAAAAACCTGTTGGATATCCTCACCAACAAAATTCTCCCCGGGGCCCAGCAGATGCTCACCACCATCACCGGCGGCCTTATCTCCGGCATCTGGGGCCTGGTGAGCTTCGCCATGGACTTTCTGGTGGGCATCATTGTATCTGTGTACATGCTGGCCATGAAGGAGCAGAGCCTGGCCCGCTGCTGCAAGCTGCTGTACGGCGTGTGCAAGGAGGACCACGCCCGCTGGATCGCCCGGGCTGTCCGCCGGGCCGACGGCATTTTCAGCGGCTTCGTCCGGGGCAAGCTGCTGGACTCTCTCATCATCGGCATTTTGTGTCTCATTGGCTGCACCCTGCTGAAAATGCCCTATGCCCCCCTGGTCAGTCTCATCGTGGGCGTCACCAACGTGATCCCCTTCTTCGGCCCCTTTATGGGCGCGGTGCCCAGCGCCTTCCTGATCCTGCTGGTCAGCCCCAAAAAGTGCCTGTTTTTCGTGATTTTCGTTATCGCCCTCCAGCAGTTTGACGGCAACATCCTGGGTCCGAAGATCCTGGGCAACGCCACGGGCATCTCCAGCTTCTGGGTGGTGGTGGCCATTCTGGTGGGCGGCGGCTTCGGCGGCGTCCTGGGCATGTTCCTGGGCGTGCCGGTGTTTGCCTGCATCCAGGTGCTGGTGAAACACCTGGTGGATCAGCGTCTGCGCCGCCGCAATATGCCCACGGAGGCTTATCACTATGTGAACCGCGATCAGCCCCCCAAGCCCCCGGCCCCGTCGGCGTGAAGTGGAAGCGTATCTGAGCACAGGGTATGAATAACGCATCCCCGCAGGCTTTTTGCCTGCGGGGATATTTTTATGGAACGGACGGGGGTGTTTATTTCCGCCGCAGATCGTCGATGAGAAGCAGCAGATGCCCCACGACCTTTTCATCCAGGCCGCTCAGGTCCACTTGCAGCGCCGCCTCCCGGCCAAGCAGATAATCCGTGGATACGGAGAAAAGCTCCGCCAGACGGATAAGCATCTCGATGGACGGCTGAATATTGTCATTCTCCCAATTGGACACGGCCTGTTTCGATACCCCAAGGCGCTTGGCCAGGGCCACCTGGCTGTATCCCTGGGCCACACGAAGGTCGTGTATGCGCTTATTCAACATTGCTCCATCCTCCTGCACCGGACGTGACATCCATTATTAAAATACTATTATCAACGAACACTTGACAAATATGAAATACTTTGGTATTTTAATTATAGACATCAAACGGGGAGGAGTATGATACCCATGGCATACGTTTTACAGTCCTATCAATCCTATGCGGACAAGGGCATCCGCATAGGCAACCGGCAGGGAGATGAGCTGATGCAGAGCATCCGACGGAAGCTGGAGCGAAAAATCCAGCAGCAGAATTTCCCGGCCACCGTGTCGATGGAGGAGGTCAAGACCGGAACCGGGCTTTTTGCCCAGAAGGTCCCTATGTTGGTGATCCGGCACCCTAACCCGCCCTTTAAGTACCGGGAGGTTGGCGTGATCGTCAACGGGGATACGGTCACCTTTCCCCTGTGGGGCCGGGATGTGCAGCAGGCCCGGCAGGAAAGCAAGAAGCGCGCAGGACTCCTTACCAGCCTTCTTATGCCCGGCGGAAACCAGCTCCAGCATCAGCAGGAGGTCAACTGGATCCAGGATGTTGTGGACATGATCAACAGTGGATTTGAGTCGTGCTGACAGCAGGGAAAGGAGAAACACATGGAAAAATGCGCAAATTGCCGATATTTCCAGCCGGACAGCAGTGGAGAGGGCTATTGCACTCTTCAAGACTGCAATGTCGGCTGGAACGGCGGCTGTTCCGATTTTGAAGAGGACTAAAGCGGATTCGGAAAGGAGAAATACATATGAGACAATGTCCGGAATGTGACGGGAGCGGTGTGATTTTCTGCCCCGTTTGCCATGGAAGCGGTAAGGACCCCAGAAATCCCGAACGGCCCTGCACCTACGGATCATGCGACGATGGGTATATGAAGTGCAACATCTGCGATGGTACCGGGTGGCTGGACGACAACGACGATTACCGCGCCTGAATAACGTAAAAAAGAGAAGGCCCCGGCCTTCTCTTTTTTTGCGCTATTTTTCTTTCTGCCGCCGCTGCAGCAGGCCGTCGCTGATGCGGTACACCACATCGGCCCGGTCCATTACCGTCAGATCGTGGGTCACCACGATGACGCAGCGGTTTTCCTCGTGGGCCAGCCGCAGCAGCAGATCAATGATGTTGTCGCTGTTCTCGCTGTCCAGGTTGCCGGTGGGCTCGTCCGCCAGCAGCAGCCGCCGGTCCATGGTCAGGCCCCGGGCGATGGCCACCCGCTGCTGCTCACCGCCGCTGATGTGGGTGGGATACCGGTCCAGCAGCTCGTCCGGCAGGGACACCCGCCGGGCCAGCTCCCGGGCCTGGCGCTCCGCCTCCTGGGCCTCCACGCGGCACAGCTCCATGGGGTACTCGATGTTCTCCAGGGCCGTCAGCAGCGGGAACAGGGCGAAATCCTGATAGATCACCGCAGCCTTCCGGCGGCGGTACTCGTCCAGGTCCATGTCGCCGGTGGGGGTGCCCTCAAACAGCACCTGGCCGCTGTCCGGCAGGTCCAGCCCCGCCATCAGGCTCAGCAGCGTGCTCTTGCCCGCGCCGGATTTGCCCACCAGGGCGTACAGCGTGCCGCATTCAAAGGTGCAGTTCATGCCCCGCAGCACCGGTTTTTCCGCACTGTAGCTATAGCAGACATCTTTCAGTTCCAGAATGGACATATCATTCAACCTCCCTGCGGTTTTTCAGAATATGGCGGCTGTTGGCCCTGCGCAGAGCCACATGGGCTCCCAGCAGCCACAGCCCGGCGAAGGCGGCAGTAAGGCCCAGGCCCAGGGCGGTGCCCCAGCCCAGAGCCAGGCACAGGCCCGCCCCCAGCACGGCCCCCAGGGCCGCCAGCATCAGCTGCTCCCAATACAGGCTCCAATAGGCGGTGCGGCTGTCCGCACCTACGCTGCGCATGGTGCGCAGCTCCTTCCGCCGGGACTGCACCTGTAGGAACGCGATCAGATATGCCAGGCCCAGGGCGATGGCGTACACCACCGGGAACAGGTGCTGCATGTACCACAGGCGCTGGGCGGCGGCCCGCTCCGTGTTCAGGTATGCCGCGTCGTTGATGATGACGAAGTTCCGGACGGCCCGGAGCTTGCCCACGGCGGACAGCTCCATGTCGTACAGAGCCTGCTTCACCGCCGTCAGATCTGTGCAGTCAGCGATTTTAAACGTGGCGCCGCTGATGGACTTGGCCAGGTAGACGCCGCCCAGGGTGCAGAGCTCCAGATCCTCGTCGTATGCGTAGGGGCAGTGCAGCATGCTCAGGTTCGTGTAGATATTGTTGGCCCGGCCCGTCTGGGCATAAGCGCCCACCACACGGAGGCCTATCTGGCTTCTGCTGTAGCTGTAAGCGCTCGAGCACCGAACCTCCAGCCAGATCCAGTCGCCCAGCCGGATGCCGTACTGGTCCATCATGTCCGTAGAGATGACGCACCGATTCTCTGCCGTTTCCGGGTCCAACGACGCATCCCAATCCATCTGGAAGCAGCTGGAATCGTAACCCTCCAGCCACTGGGTCTCGATGGACGTGCTGTACATAAACTCCGGCGCACCCTCCAGCCGGTCGATAAACACCAGGTCCGGCCCGGAGGACAGATTCGCCATATACCGTTCGCTCTCAAAGGTGGTGGTGGGCTGGGGCGGCAGGCCGGGTCCGGCCACCAGCTCGCTGCCCCGGTACACTCCCGCGAAGTAGTAGGGCGTGGCCGTCAGCCTTGTCAGCTCACTGACGCCGGGCAGCTGGCCGATCTGGTCCAGCACCCGCTCATCCAGCACCAGATCGGTGGTATACTTGCCGCTGATGTCCGTCATATTGCCCCGGACAGAGCTGTTTGCCCGCAGGTCCCGCAGCTGTCCGTCATAGCGGATAACGATACCCGACAGCTGGCAGAACAGGACGGCCGCGCACACGCCTGCCAGCACCGGCGCCAGGGAGCGGAAGCCGCCCCGCAGCACCGACAGCCGCGCATAGGTCCGGGGACCGCCCCGCAGGGGACGGGACAGCGTACCCTGGGCGGCGCGGCTCTCCCGGCGGCGCTTTTTGTGCCGCCGCTCCAGGCTGACCACACTGAACACCAGGCAGGACAGAAGCGCCAGCGCCAGGGTCCCCAGGGCGATGACGGCCAGGGCTCCCCAGCCGGGGGCCGCCAGATACTCTGTGGCGGAGCGATGCATGGCCAGGGCGGTGTTGCTGTAATACAGGTCCAGGGACGTGGCGCCGTCCAGCACCACCTCCAGCAGCTTCAGCACCCCCAGGCACACGAAGCGGCTGAGGATCAGGCCCAGTCCCGCCGCCGGCAGGGCCACCGTTCCGGCACAGAACAGGAAATAGGTATGTACGTTCCGCCGGGCAGCGCCCACCCGGATCATGGTGCGGCCGATGCCCCGCTGACGGAACACCAGCAGATAGCCGAACAGCACCAGAAAGCCCAGTCCCGCCGCCAGACACACGCCCGCGATGATCTGCACCAGCCGCAGCATGTCCTCCAGCGCCTGGGACACGGCGGCATAGCCCTGGTCATACACGGTGACGCGGATGGAGGACGGCAGATCCTTTTCCAGACGCTCGATGTACTCCTGGGCCAGGTCGTTTTTCAGCTGCAGCTGCCCCAGCGTGAAGGAGCAGTGGTTCTGCTGCATATCGATATCGTTCCGGACGGGGATATAGACCATGGTCTCGTATTCTTCATTGGCGGAGAAAATACCGCTGACGGTATAGGTATCCTCCGCGTCGAAGCCCTCCCCGGCCCAATAGCTGTAGGGGATCAGGGTATTCTTCCGCACCGCCAGGGACAGGGGCAGACTGTCTCCCACGGACAGGCCCAGATCCTTGGCCACCGCCTGAGAGATCAGGCAGCCCTTGCCGCCTGCGGTATAGTATGCGCCCTCTGCCAGGGTCAGATCCCCCTGCTGAAAGGGCAGCAGGTCCGCCGGCCGGTCCGTGGCCTGCACCGTCAGGGAGTGGGTCGTGACCTGATAGGTCTGGGCCACCTTTTCGATGCCCGTGGAGCCGTCCAGCTTGGGCGGCGTGCCGTCGGGTTGGGTGACGTCCAGCACATCGGTGACGCCGGTGTCTACCCCGTCCAGCTCATACTGCCCCATGGACAGCTGCATGTATGATGCACCCATCAGGCTGGACTCGGCATAGGAGCCGTGGAGCAGATAGTAGTGCCCGGGGATCCAGATGCTGTCTGCCGGAGGCACATAGTCCTGGCCGGGATCTATGCTGGTCTCCCCCGGGATCTCCAGCAGTACCGGCGAGCCGTCCACCATGCGCTGGCCGGTATACAGCATGCGGCTGATGATGGCGTCATAGAGCGGAAGCACCCGGTCATAAGCGGGACGAGGAGTTTCCTCCACTATGTTCCCGTTTTCATCGATGGTCCAGCCGGAGCCATCCTCCGCCGGGACGTGAAGTGTGGCCAGCTCCCGCACCTTCACCATGGCCACAAACCGGTCCTTCAGCAGGAGACGGTTGGTCAGCATGCCCAGGTCCGGAGTATAGCCCAGGGCCATGCGGGTGGGCTCCCAGGCCACCAGGGCCGGATCCTCCCGGTCCAGCTTTTCCTCAAATTCCGCCAGGACCTCCCCGGCGTCCGCCACCACCTTGGTGGTGCTGGGATAGCCCGGGCCCAGATACTCCACCAGCCCAATGGTGGAGTAATTCTCCCGGCACTGGCGCAGGGTGCGCTGCAGGGCGAAGCTCAGCCCCAGGGATGTGCCCAGCAGCGTCACCAGCAGCGTCATCAGCAGCAGAAATGCCACCGACCGTTTGGGGGTCCGCAGAGCGTTTCTGATACCGTGTCTGGCAAACATATGTCCTTCCCTCCTTCGCTCTCTATGAATTCAGTCTATACGGATGCTCCAGGATATGGCGTTTCTGCCGGAGTCGTCCGGCGCATCGTCCAGCAGCAGGGACTGGCCCACCCGCCGGAAGGTGGAGCTTTGACTCCCGTTGGCGCTGAGCACCGTCACGGAGGCCAGCGTATAGGGCTCATACGGGTTGTCCAGGGCTACCAGGTCATCGTAAGCCGGGTCTATGGGCGGGACAGACGTTGAACTTACCGCCCGGAACCGCAGGTGAGGAACGTCCATCTCCTGATAGATGTCCCCCTCCTGGGGGTAGAAAACCTCCATATTGGCGATGTTCATACTGTATCTGGACAGAATTCTTTCCTTTTCCCAGTCCGTCATGCCGTCCAGCAGCTGCACCTGATAGCTGATCTGGCTGGTGGCCGGCTCCATAGAGGTGCTGATGATGACCACCGGATTGTCCACGCTGCGGCCCTGCTGCGCTTCCTTCTTCTGGATCCGCTGAAAATAATCCACATAATCGTTGTTATGCGTCCGGGCTTTTTCCGCCGGAGCGTTCTCCGCGGTCTTGGGCTCCGTGAGGAACGTCACCGCCAGGGCGGCGCACAGCAGCACCGCCGCAGCCGACAGCCACACCGCCGGACGGCGATAGCGCAGCACCGACTTCACCCGGGTCCGCACGCCTACCTCGCCAAAGGCCAGGGGGCACAGCACCAGTCTGCGCCGCCGGTTCAGGCTGCATTGCAGCAGGGCCTGGGAATAGGCGGCCCGGTCCTCCCGGGTCATATCCCGCACCACCCGCTCGTCGCAGGCCAGCTCGATATCCCGGCACAGCAGCACATACGCCGCCCACAGCAGGGGGTTGAACCAGTACACGGCGATGAGCACATGGGCCAGGGGCTTCCACCAGTGGTCACGGCGCTTCAGATGGGCCCGCTCATGGCGCAGGACGCTCTCCAGCGTGGCGCCCGTCAGACCCGAAGGCAGGTAAATGCGGGGATGCAGGACCCCCAGGATAAAGGGCGAGGCGATATCGTCGCAGATATACACCCCCTTGGCAACGTTGACGGACGCCGCCACCTGCCGCCGCAGCCGCAGCCAGCTGAAAGCCGCCCATCCCAGCAGCACTGCCATTCCCGCCAGCCAGACATAAGCCAGGGGCATCAGGGACACTCCGGGCCGGTCCGCTTCACCCGTTCGGAAAGCGTAAACATCCTGCACTCCGGTTTCCATCAGGATGATGACCGGCTCCCGGTCCAGGCCGGTCAGCTGGTCGCCGTACTGGACCAGCTCCCCGCTCTGGGGCCGGAGACTCAGTCCGCTCTCCGGCAGCACCGGGCACAAAAGGCATGCCGCCACCAGGCCCCACAGCAGGCAATGGGCCCATTTGGGCATGCGCCGCCGCGTCAGGGCCCGAACGGCCAGTATCGCCAGCACCAGCACCCCGGCGGTGACGCTCATTCCCGCCAGCTTCAGGAAGATCCGGCAGAGCACGGGTCATTCCCCCTTCCGGAATTTGCTGATCATCTCCTGGATCTCCTCCGCCTCCTGGGCGGACAGGGGCTTCTGTGCGGTAAAGGCCGCCACAAAGGCAGGCAGGGAGCCGTGGAACGCATTGTCCACAAACTGCTCGCTGCGGCGGGAGGCAAACTCCTCCCGGCTCATCACCGAGGACACCACCCCGTTCACATTCTGAAACAGCCCCTTTTCACACAGCTTGCGCAGCACCGTATAGGTGGTGGGCTTTTTCCACTGGAAAACCTGCTCGCACAGCTTCACCAGCTGGCCCGAGGGAATGGGCTCGTTGTCCCACACCAGGTTGGCAAACCGCTCCTGCACCTCACCGATCTCCATCTCACGAACACGCATAAAATGACCCTCCTTGAAAAGTTTATGGCTTGTAAACTTATATCAGTCTATCATACGTCACCGGCTTTGTCAAGTTAAAGCAAGAGAAATTCGATCTGCGCCATTTGTTTTCACCGGAAGGACAAATGTTGCGCATCTGTCCTTCATATGGAAAATTTGTGCAATTTCCCTTGCCGCTTTTGCAGCTTGCAGGCATGGGTGTGTCCCGGATTTTTGTAAACCAGGCTGCAAGTTCTATTTTGACGAAACATTTTGCAAGCCCGCCCCCCACAGGCTCCATTTTTACCAAATGATTCGGTGTTTTCATGGGCTTAATGGAGAAAATGCCGCCCCAGGCGGCTTTTTGCGGAAACCCGATTCACAACCCCGGGCCGGTGTGCTACATTTATTCTGGACCAAACAAAGAAGGACTCTGCGCCCGGCGCGGAGGCAATATGTAGGAGGTAAATCCATTATGATCCAGCTCACCGACCACGGCATGTACCTGGTAAACGGCGTTCCCCAGGAAACTGCGGCCACGGCCCAGGAGGAAGCCCGCCGCCGGACCATGGCCTGGCAGATCCTGCAGGCTCACAACGTGTCCCCGGACCCCATGCAGCTGCGCATCCGCTTCGACGCCATGGTGTCCCACGACATCACCTATGTGGGCATCATCCAGCAGGCCCGGGCCTCCGGCATGAAGGAGTTCCCCATTCCCTACGCCCTGACCAACTGTCACAACAGCCTGTGCGCCGTGGGCGGCACCATCAACGAGGATGACCACATGTTCGGCCTGTCCGCCGCCAAGAAGTACGGCGGCATCTATGTTCCCGCCAACCAGAGCGTCATCCACTCCTATGCCCGGGAGCAGATGGCCAAGTGCGGCTCCATGATCCTGGGCTCCGACTCCCACACCCGCTACGGCGCCCTGGGCACCATGGCCGTGGGCGAGGGCGGCCCGGAGCTGGCCAAGCAGCTGCTGAAGAACACCTGGGATACCCCCATGCCCAAGGTGGTGCTGGTATACCTCACCGGTACGCCCCGGCAGGGCATCGGCCCTCACGACGTGGCCATTGCCCTGGTGAAGGCCACCTTCGAAAGCGGCTTTGTCAACAACTGCGTGTTGGAGTTCGCGGGCCCCGGTATCAAGAGCCTGCCCATCGACTTCCGCAACGGCATCGACGTGATGACCACCGAGACCACCTGTCTTTCCTCCATCTGGGAGACCGACGAGGTCACCCGGGGCTTCTATGAGGCCCACAAGCGGCCCGAGGATTATCAGCCCCTGCATCCCGGCCAGGACGCATATTACGACAAGATGATCACCATCGACCTGCCTAAGATGGAGTCCATGATCGCCCTGCCCTTCCATCCCTCCAACGCCTGGACCATCCACGAGTTCCTGGAGAACGCGGAGGAGCTGCTGCAGAAGGTGGAGGCCGATGCCAAGCGCCGCTTCCCCAAGGCCAACCCCCAGCTCACCGATAAGACCCACGACGGCGCCGTCTGGGCCGACCAGGGCGTCATCGCCGGCTGCTCCGGCGGTCTGTTCGACAACATCACCGAGGCGGCGGACATCGTCCGCGGCCACTATACCGGCTCCGGCGCCTTCAGCTTCGACGTGTACCCTACCTCCGTGCCCGTGTCTCTGGAGCTGATGAAGGTGGGCTCCACCGCTGACCTGCTGGCCTCCGGCGCCATCATCAAGCCCAGCTTCTGCGGCCCCTGCTTCGGCGCAGGCGACGTGCCCGCCAACAACGGCCTGTCCCTGCGGCACACCACCCGCAACTTCCCCAACCGCGAGGGCTCCAAGCCCGGCGAGGGGCAGTTTGCCGCCGTGTGCCTGATGGACGCCCGGTCCATCGCCGCCACCGCCGCCAACGGCGGACGCATCACCGCCGCCACCGACGTGGAATACACCCCCATTCATCACGAGTACCACTTCGACAAGGAAGTGTATGACAACCGCCTGTACTACGGCTTCGGCAAGGCCGATCCCAGCGTGGAGCTGGTCATGGGCCCCAACATCACCGACTGGCCCAAGATGTACAATCTCACCGAGAACCTGCTGGTGGAGCTGGCCGCCGTGATCCATGATCCCGTCACCACCACCGACGAGCTGATCCCCTCCGGCGAGACCTCCTCCTATCGCTCCAACCCCCTGCGTCTGGCGGAGTTCACCCTGTCCCGCCGGGTGCCGGAGTATGTGCCCCGGGCCAAGGATGTAGCCGCCCGGGAGGCCCAGCGCCGCAGCGGTCAGGTCCCCGCCTCCCTGCTGGAGACCCTGGGCCGCGTGGGCGATGCCCAGGCCCTGGCCCAGACCACCCAGTTCGGCTCCTGCGTGTTCGCCAACAAGCCCGGTGACGGCTCCGCCCGTGAGCAGGCCGCCTCCTGCCAGAAGGTGCTGGGCGGCTTCGCCAACATCTGCTATGAGTACGCCACCAAGCGCTATCGCAGCAACTGCATCAACTGGGGCATCCTGCCCTTCACCATCGACCAGGGCACGCCCTTCGATTATCAGCCCGGCGACTGCGTGTTTGTCCCCGGCATCCGCGCCGCCATCGAGGCCGGACGGGAGGATATCCCCGCCCAGGTCATCTGCCGCGACGGCAGCGTTCACGATCTGCTGCTCCACGTCCGGGGCCTGACCCAGGACGAGAAGGAGATCATCCTGGACGGCTGCCTGATGAACTACTACGCCGCCAGAATGTAAGGCGCTTTCGGACAAAATAAGGAGGAAATACGGCAATGGAAAAAATCAAGATGATTACCCCCCTGGTGGAGATGGACGGCGACGAAATGACCCGCATTCTGTGGGGGATGATCAAGGACCAGCTGATCCTGCCCTTCGTGGACCTGAAGACCGAGTATTATGACCTGGGCCTGCTGCACCGCAACGAGACCCAGGACCAGGTCACCGTGGACGCCGCCAACGCCACCCGCCGCCTGGGCGTGGCCGTGAAGTGCGCCACCATCACCCCCAACAAGCAGCGCATGGAGGAATATCCCCAGCTGACCCAGATGTGGAAAAGCCCCAACGGCACCATCCGCTCCATTCTGGACGGCACCGTGTTCCGGGCCCCCATCCTCATCGACAGCATCCACCCTGTGGTGAAGAACTGGAAAAAGCCCATCACCATCGCCCGTCATGCCTACGGCGACGTGTACAAGAGCGTGGACATGTACACCACCGAGCCCGGCGAGTGCACCATGACCTTCCGGGGCGAGAGCGGTGAGGAAAAGACCCTGCTGGTTCAGAAGGTGGACGGCCCCGCCGTGTGGCAGGGCGCCCACAACAAGGAAAAGAGCATCCGCTCCTTCGCCCGGGCCTGCTTCCAGTACGCCATCGACACCCGTCAGGACCTGTGGTTCTCCACCAAGGACACCATCGCCAAGGTCTACGACGGTGAGTTCAAGAAGGTGTTCGAGGAGGAGTTCGAGAGCTATAAGGCCAAGTTCGACGAGCTGGGCATCACCTATTTCTATACCCTGATCGACGACGCCGTGGCCCGCGTCATCCGCAGCCAGGGCGGCTTCATCTGGGCCTGCAAGAACTACGACGGCGACGTCATGAGCGACATGGTGTCCACCGCCTTCGGAAGCCTTGCCATGATGACCTCCGTGCTGGTCTCCCCCGACGGCACCACCGAGTATGAGGCCGCCCACGGCACCGTCACCAAGCACTATTACAAGCACCTGAAGGGCGAGCAGACCTCCACCAACCCCATGGCCACCATCTTCGCCTGGTCCGGCGCTCTGCGCAAGCGGGGCCAGCTGGACGGCCTGACCGACCTGGCCGCCTTTGCCGACAAGCTGGAGGCCGCCTGCTTTGAGACCTTGGGCGCAGGCATCATGACCAAGGACCTGGTGGGCCTGGTGGACGAGGGCACCCCCGTCACCGCCGTTACCAGCGGCGAATTCATCTCCGCCATCCACGACCGTCTGGCCGCGAAGCTGTAAAAAAGGGAGGCAGAGAAATGAACCTGCTCATCACCGCCACCGCCGGCACCATGGAGTCCAACGACATCATGGTCACCCTGGAGCCCGCCCAGTCCGGCGGCATCCAGATCAGCCTCACCAGCAACGTCCTGCAGCAGTTCGGCCGTCAGATCGAGGCCGTCATCCGTGACACGCTGGCTCACTACGGCATTGAGAACGCCGAGGTCACCGCCGTGGACAAGGGTGCCCTGGACTGCACCGTCCGCGCCCGGGTTACCACCGCCATCTTCCGCGCCGCCCAGTCCGACGCCTATGAATGGGAGGTCAAGTAACATGTATGTAAAAGACAGACTGCGCCGCAGTATGATGTTCGTGCCCGGCAACAACCCCGGTATGATCCGCGATGCCCACATCTACGGGGCCGACTCCATCATGTTCGACCTGGAGGACTCCGTGGCCTATACCGAGAAGGACTCCGCCCGCTTTCTGGTGTATAACGCCCTGAAGACCCTGCACTTCGGCACCAAGGAGACCGTGGTGCGCATCAACGACCTGTCCAGCGGCCTGGGCGTCCAGGATCTGGAGGCCGTGGTCCGGGCCGGGGTCCAGGTGGTCCGCCTGCCCAAGACCGACAGCGCCCAGGACGTTATCGACTGCGAGCGGGAGATCCAGCGCATCGAGCGCCAGGCCGGTATTCCCGTGGGCGCCACCGGCATGATGGCCGCCATTGAAAGCGCCAACGGCGTGCTCCACGCCGCCGAGATTGCCCACGCCAGCGACCGCCTCATCGGCATCGCCCTGGGAGCCGAGGACTATGTCACCGATCTGAAAACCACCCGCTCCGACGGCATCGAGCTGCTGTTCGCCCGCTGCATGATCCTCAACGCCGCCCGGTCCGCCGGCATTGCCGCCCTGGACACGGTGTATTCCGACGTCAACAATGAGGAGGGCTTCATCGCTGAGGCCACCCTCATCAAAAAGCTGGGCTTCGACGGCAAGTCCGTGATCAATCCCCGCCAGATCGAGCCGCTGCACCATGTGTTCATGCCCAGCGAGAAGGATCTGAACAAGGCCCGGGCCATTATGGACGCCATTGCCGAGGCCAACGCCCGGGGCAGCGGCGTGGCCAGCCTCAAGGGCAAGATGATCGACAAGCCCGTGGTCACCCGGGCCCGCCGCCTGCTGGACCTGTACGAGGCCGGCTGCAAGATCGACGAAGTGGAGGAGATTTGACATGATCGAGCTTGAAAACATCCCGCATATCGGTGAGATCAGCAACCACGGGCTGTATCACGGTGCCCGCCAGAAGAACACCGCCACATTCCAGGCCCGATCCACCCGGCAGAACAAGCTGGTGCCCTCCCTGGAGGAGGCCATCCGACGCACCGGCCTTCGGGACGGCATGACCATCAGCTTCCACCACCACTTCCGCAACGGCGACCATATCATCAACACCGTGGTGGATAAGCTGGCGGAAATGGGCTTTAAGAACCTGACCCTGGCCGCCAGCTCCCTGGCTGCCGTCCACGCCCCCCTGATCCGCCATATCCAGAACGGCGTCATCACCCACATCGAAACCTCCGGTATGCGCGGCGAGCTGGCCGAGCAGGTGTCCCGGGGCCTCATCGACTGTCCGGTGGTATTCCGGTCCCACGGCGGCCGGGCCAGCGCCATCCGGTCCGGCGATCTGCACATCGACGTGGCCTTCCTGGGTGCGCCCTCCTGTGACCCCTACGGCAACGCCAACGGCTACAGCCGCGACGGTGAGGATGGCATTGCCTGCGGTTCTCTGGGCTATGCCCGGCCCGACGCCACCTATGCCGACAACGTCATCGTCATTACCAACCACCTGGTGGCATATCCCAACGCCCCCTGGGCCATCCCTGAGTTCGAGGTGGACTATGTGGTCATGACCGACGACATCGGCGACCCCAAGGGCATCATGTCCGGGGCCACCCGCTATACCAAGGACCCCAAGGAGCTGCTGATCGCCAAGACCGCCGCCAACGTCATCGAGGCCGCCGGATATCTGTACGACGGCTTCTCCATGCAGATGGGCTCCGGCGGCGCATCCCTGGCCACTGCCCGCTTCCTGCGCCAGAAGATGATCGACCAGAATATCCACTGCCGCTTCGCCCTGGGCGGCATCACCGGCCAGATCGCCGCCATGCACGAGGAGGGCCTCATCGACCGCATCCTGGACGTGCAGAGCTTCGACCTGGACGCCGCCAAGAGCCTGAAAAACAACCACTTCCACCATCAGATCGGCGCCAGCTACTACGCCAGCCATCTGGTGGCCGCCGCCGTGGACCAGCTGGACTTCGTGATCCTCTCCGCCCTGGAGATCGACACCGACTTCAACGTCAACGTCCTCACCGGCTCCGACGGCGTGATCCGCGGTGCCATCGGCGGCCATCCCGACACGGCGGAGGGTGCCAGCCTTTCTGTGGTGGTGGCTCCCCTGACCCGGGGCCGCATTCCCACCATTGTCAAGCGCGTCAACACCGTGGTCACCCCCGGCGACGTGGTGGACGTGGTGGTCACCGACCAGGGCATTGCCGTGAATCCCCGCCGCCCCGACGTGAAGGAAAAGCTGGAAAAGGCCGGGCTGCATGTGTTCACCATCCAGCAGCTCCAGCAGCGGGCCGAAAAAATCGTGGGTGTGCCCGACCCCATCCGCTATAAGGACCGTATCGTGGGTGTGGTCATGTACCGCGACAACACCATCATCGATGTGGTCCGCCAGATCGACGAGGATGAATGATCTGCGCATCGTAACGGCGCTTCCGCTGTCCCTGCGCCCGGCGTATGAGGCCTTTCTGGCCTCCGCCGGGCTCCGGGACGAGGGGGACGCCGACTGTACGGCCCTGCTGCTCTCCGGCGGCGGGGCCATACTGGCCTGCGGGTCTCTCAGCGGCCGGGTCCTCAAGCAGATCGCCGTGGCCCCCCAGGCCGAGGGTGACGGAGCCTGCGCCCAGATCGTCACCGCCCTGCTGCGCCAGTCCGCCCAGCGGGGCGCAGCCCATCCGTTTCTGTACACCAAGCCGAAAAATGCCCGCCTGTTCCGCAGCCTGGGCTTCTTCCCCGTGGCGGAAACGGCGGACATGCTGATGATGGAGCACCGCCGGGGAGGCGTGGAGCGCTATCTTGCCTCCCTCCCGGCGTATGACGGCGAAAGCGGCGCTGTGGTGTGCCACGCCAACCCCTTCACCCGGGGCCACCGGCATCTGGTGGAGTACGCCGCCGCCCGCTGCCCCCATCTGTACGTATTTGTTCTCAGCGAGGAGACCGGTGACTTTCCGGCGGCAGACCGGCTGGAGCTGGTGCGCCGGGGCACGGAGGACCTGCCCAACGTGGACGTGGTCCCCGGCGGAGACTATATCATCTCCCGGGCCACCTTCCCTGCGTATTTTTTACAGGGCGACCCGGAGCAGGCCCGCTGCGACCTGGAGCTGACCCTGTTCGGCAAGCGCATCGCCCCGGCCCTGGGCATCACCCGGCGCTTTGTGGGCCAGGAGCCCTACTCCCCGGTAACGGCCCGGTATAACCGCCGGATGCAGGCCCTGCTGCCCCGGTGGGGCATCTCCGTCACTGAAATTCCCCGGCTGGAGGGCATCAGCGCCAGCCGGGTCCGGCAGCTGCTGCGCCAGGGCCGCCTGGCCGATATCCAACCTCTGGTACCGGAGACAACCTATGCATACTGTAGAGATCACCTTGGAGCAGGTGCTCCTTGCCCGTGACCGCCGGGTGCAGCGCCAGCAGGCGCTGCACCGGCAGTACGGCGGCACGCTGCTGTCCTTCACCATGAATATCGCCGGTCCCGTCAAGGACACGCCTCTGGTCCGCCTGGCCTTCCGGGCGGGCCTTGCGGCCCTGGACCGGGATCTGGGTGCGCCGGTGCACCGGGAGTCCGTCGCCGCCCCCACAGGCCCCGAGGCCCTGCTGGTATACCACCGCCCCGCCGGAGCCGTGAAGGACCTGTGCCTCCGGCTGGAGGAGCAGGCCCCCGTGGGCCGGCTGTACGACCTGGACGTGCTGTCCCCCGGCGGGGAGAAGCTGTCCCGGCCCCAGAGCCGCCGGTGCCTGATCTGCGGCGGCCCCGTGACGGTGTGCTCCCGCAGCCGGGCCCATGGCCTTGCCGCCATCCAGGCCAAAACAGAGGATATCCTCCGGAGCTTTGCCGCCGGTCACCTGGCCCAACTGGCCCGTCAGGCCCTGGAGGACGAGGTGTGCCTGACCCCCAAGCCCGGCCTGGTGGACCGGCGCAACACCGGGGCCCATGATGACATGGACCTGCCCCTGTTCCGCCGCAGCGCGGCGGCGTTGGAGCCGTATTTTTGCCGCTTTGTGTCCCTGGGCATGGCAGGGGCCTCTCCGGCGGAGCTCCAGGCACTGGGCCGGGAGGCGGAGCATGCCATGCTGACGGCCACCGGCGGCGTCAACACCCACAAGGGGGCGCTGTACAGCTTTGCCCTGCTGCTGTCGGCCCTGGGCCGCAGCCTGACGGAGGGCGGCGATCCCTTCCACACGGCGGCCGCCATCGCCGACGCATTGCCGCCGGCCTCCGGTACCCACGGCAGCGCCGTCCGGGACCAGTGCGGCGGCGTCCGGCAGGAGGCCATATCCGGCTTTCCCACCGCCCGGCATATGCGGGAGCTTCTGTCCCGATCCGGTGCCCTGGCGGCCTTGACCTGGTCTATGTCCCGGCTGGACGACAGCACCCTGGTCTATCGCGGCGGTCCGGAGGGCCTGCGCTATGTGCAGCAGGCGGCGTCGGCACTTCTCACTCTGCCGGAGAATGCTCTGGTTCCGGCGCTGGAGGCTCTGGACGACGATCTCATCGCCCGGCATCTGAGCCCCGGCGGCAGTGCGGACCTGTTGTCTCTGGCCTTGTTTCTGGACGCCGCAGCCCCCGAAACATGGCTGTGACCCATACGGATAAAAATCACCCCGGATCATGCAGGCAGCATGGTCCGGGGTGATTTCAATTTTCATTGGGCGAAGAAGGCCCGCAGCTCCTCCTCCGTGCAGGCGGCGCTGCCCTGGGCGAAGCCGTCCCGGCCGCCGCCGCGGCTATGAAGAGCCTGGTTCATGTCCCGGATAAAGGCGCGCAGATCCTGTCCCGGATGGATAACGGCCCAGCGATAGCTGCCGCCGGTGCCGGCAAATACGGCGCACCGTCCGCCGCAGGTACCGCTGACGGCGTCGCACAGACGGCGGACGCTGTCCGGCTCCATGTCCGGCTGCACCAGCAGCACATCCCCGGCGTTCCGGTACTGCTCCGCTGTCTGGCGGAACACCTGCTCCTCCAGGGCGGCGCAGCGCTCCCGGCTCTGCCGCAGCTGCTCCTCCAGCCGCTGCACTGCCGGAAAGGCGGCCTGGGGCTTCACGGACAGCGCCTGGCCGATCCGGCGGCTCTGGTCCCAGCACCGGGACAGGTATTCCATGGCCCGGCCGCCGCACAGCAGCTCCAGCCGCACGCCGTCCCGCAGCTTCTGGCAGGACAGGAACTTCACCAATCCCACCTGGCCGCTGGCGGCCACATGGGTGCCGCAGCAGGCGCAGCGGTCCGCCCCGGGGAACTCTGTGATGCGCACCGGCCCCTCTATTGCCTTTTTGCTGCGATAGGACAGGACGGCCAGCTCCTCCGGCGTGGGATAGTACGCCCGGAAGAGGTGATTTTCCCAGATATACCGGTTGGCCCGGTCCTCCACCTCCAGCACCTGCTCCCAGGTCATGGGAGCGTTATAGTCGATGATGACGGTATCCGCACCCATGTGAAAACCCACATTGTCGCAGGAAAAGGCAGCGCAGAGCATGCCGCTGACGATGTGCTCGCCGGAATGCTGCTGCATGTGGTCAAAGCGGCGGTCCCAGTCGATGACGCCGCGGACCGTCCGGCCCACCGGCAGGGGGCGGTCGCAGGTGTGAAGCACCCGTCCCTCCCGCTCCTGAACGTCCAGCACCGCTGCGCCGCCCAGTACGCCATGGTCCGCCGGCTGACCGCCGCCCTCCGGATAAAAGGCCGTGCGGTCCAGAGTCACCAGACAGGAGCCGTCCTTTCCCTCATAGCACTCCGTGACGACGGCGTCAAATTCCCGCAGGAATGCATCCTGATCATATAGCTTTTCCGTGTCCATATGGTGTCCTCCCCGGTGGTTTTTCTCTATCATGCCATATTCTTCCGGGATTTGCAAGACCCGCCGCCCACAGGGCGGAATTTTACAGGAAGGGTAGAAAAACAGGGAAAAATCTGCTATACTGTCCCTCGAAATCAGGAACCGAGGAAAACGATTATGCTGGAGATCCTTTTATACGCGGGCAGGGCCATTATGCCGCTGCTGCTGACCATGGCCCTGGGCTGCTGGCTGCGGCGCTCTGCCCATTGGAGCGATGACTTTTACCGGCAGCTCAACAGCTTCTGCTTTCATGTGCTGCTGCCGGTGCAGCTGTTTCTGAACGTATACGCCATCGAGGACCTGTCGGTGCTGAATTGGCGTCTGCTGGGCTTCATCGTGCTGTGCATTGTGGGTGCCGCAGGGCTGGGCGTGGCCGTGGCGCCGCTGTTTGCCCGGGAACGGGCGCAGCGGGTAGTCATTGCCCAGGCCACGTTCCGGGCCAACCAGGTCATTATGGGCATCCCGCTGGCCAGCGCCCTGGGCGGCCAGGACGCACTGATTTTCGCGTCGCTGGTCACCTCCGTGTGCGTGCCGGTATTCAACATGCTGGCAGTGCTGATGCTGACGGCATACAGCACAGACGGCAAATCCATCTCCTGGAGGGAGGAGGTGCGGCAGATCTTCCGCAACCCTCTGATCCTGGGCGCGCTGGCGGGTCTCGTCACCGTACTGGTGCGGCAGCTGCTGCCGCAGGTGGATGGCCAGCCGGTGTTCTCTCTGCGCAGCAGCCTGCCGTCCATCTACAAGGCATGCAGCGACCTGTCTAAGGTGGCCTCGCCGCTGGTGCTGCTGATCCTGGGCGCCCGGCTGCGGTTCGATGCGGTGCAGGGCCTGTGGAAAAAGATCCTGGCGGCGGTGTCCATGCGCCTGGTGGTGGTGCCGTTGATCGTTCTGACACTGGTATTGCTGCTGCGGGAGCCGCTGGGGCTGACCACGGTGGAAATGCCCACGATAGTGGCCATCTTCTGCTCACCGGTAGCCGTAACCAGCGCGGTGATGGTCCAGGAGATCGGCGGGGACGAGCAGCTGGCCCAGCAAGTGGTGGCCTGGAGCTCGGTGCTGTCCATGGGAACCATCTTCTGCTTCGCCGCCGCCCTGCGGGCCATGGGCGTCATGTAACGCGCCCCGCCCGGGAGGAATTCATTTGCGCACGGCGGCAATATGTGGTATAATGATCGGACATTGTAATTTGAACCACCATTAAGGAGGCGTATCTATGCAAAAGCTGAACAAACAGTTCCATATCCACTGCGTGGAGGGCGATGTGGGCCGCTACGTCATTCTGCCCGGCGATCCGGGCCGGTGCGAGAAGATCGCGGCCCTGTTTGACGACGCCCATTTCGTGGCCCGGAATCGCGAATTCACCATCTATACCGGCACCCTGCTGGGAGAAAAGGTCTCCGTGTGCTCCACCGGCATCGGCGGCCCCTCCGCCTCCATCGCCATGGAGGAGCTGCACAACATCGGCGCAGACACCTTTATCCGGGTGGGCACCTGCGGCGGCATCGACCTGGACGTGCGCTCCGGCGACGTGGTGGTGGCCACCGGCGCCATCCGCTTTGAGCACACCAGCCGGGAGTATGCCCCCATTGAGTATCCCGCCGTGGCCAACTTCGATGTGACCTGCGCCCTGGTGCAGGCGGCCAAGAATCTGGGCAAGTCCCTGAAAACCGGCGTGGTCCAGTGCAAGGACGCGTTTTATGGCCAGCACAGTCCGGCCAAAATGCCGGTTTCCTATGAGCTGCTGAACAAATGGGAGGCCTGGAAGCGCCTGCATGTGAAGGCCAGCGAAATGGAAAGCGCCGCCCTGTTCGTGGTGGCCGACGCCCTGGGCTGCCGCTGCGGCAGCTGCTTCCATGTGATCTGGAACCAGGAGCGGGAGGCCGCCGGACTGGACCAGGATATGAGCGAGGACACCACCTCCGCCGTGGAGGTGGGTGTGGAGGCTCTGCGGCTGCTGATTCGCGCAGACCGGGGTGAATAAACCCGAAAAAATCCCGCTGCCATCGCTTGGGCATCTGTCAGGCAGGATTGGCAGTCTCAACAACGGGTATCCGGCTTTCACCGGATACCCGTTGTTTTTTGCCGTCATGAAAAGCAATGGATTTATTTACAGCTGCCCCGTCCGGCTCTGCCGGGCGGCGTTTTTTCAGGTCACATCTGCTGCGCGGGAAATATTTCCTCTGTCAGAGCCTTCAGCTCCTCATACATGGGCAGCCCGGCCAGCGGAGCCAGGGCCGCCGCTGTCTCCCGTCACCAGCTCCACCACATGGGGCGTGAACGCTTGCTCCAAAGTATGTTCCTCAGTTCAGCATATCCGCGTTGGTGTCGAACAGCTGGCGGATGCGGTCCCGCAGAGCCTGATGGGTCGGCTCCGTCAGCTCCGGATCCTGGGCCATCAGCTGCCGGGCCGCCGTCTGGGCCTCGTCCAGAAGCCGCATGTCGCAGCTCAGGTCCGCGATCTTCATGGCCGGCAGGCCGTGCTGCCGCTGGCCGAAGAAGTCACCGGGCCCCCGCAGCCGCAGGTCCTCCTGGGAGATGACGAAGCCGTCGTTGGTCTGGGTCATCACCTTCAGCCGGGCCCGGGTTTCCTCGTTCCGGCTGTCCGACAGCAGGATGCAGTAGCTTTTTTCCTTGCCCCGGCCCACCCGGCCCCGCAGCTGGTGCAGCTGGGACAGGCCGAACCGGTCTGCATTCTCCACCACCATACATGTGGCGTTGGGCACGTCCACCCCCACCTCCACCACGGTGGTGGATACCAGGATATCGCTTTCCCCGGCGGCAAAGGCTGCCATGACTTTTTCCTTCTCCTTGGGCTTCATCTTTCCGTGGAGCACCGCCACCCGCAGGTCCGGAAACACCTGCTCCTGCAATTGCCTGGCGTAGGCCGTCACGGCCTTGCGCTCGTCGGGGATCTGGTCCGGCTCCCCCACCAGGGGGCACACCACGAAGATCTGTTGTCCCGCCGCCGCCAGCTTCCGGATAAAGGCCTGGACCCGGGGCCGGTAGCTCTCTCCCAGGGCGAAGGTGTCCACCTTCTGCCGCCCCGGCGGCAGCTCGTCGATCACCGACACGTCCAGGTCGCCATAGATCACCAGGGCCAGGGTCCGGGGGATAGGCGTGGCCGACAGCACCAGCAGGTGGGGGTCCTCCGCCTTCTGGGACAGGGCCGCCCGCTGGTTCACGCCGAACCGGTGCTGCTCGTCCGTTACCACCAGGCCCAGCTTCTGATACTGCACGTCCTCCGTCAGCAGGGCGTGAGTGCCGATGCACAGGTCGATGGACCCGTCCGCCAGCCCCGCTAAAATCTCCCGCCGTTCCCTGGCCCGGGTGGACCCGGTCAGCAGGGCGCACCGGATGGAAAACCGGGCCAGCAGCGGCGCCAGCCCCTGATAGTGCTGCCGGGCCAGAATTTCCGTGGGGGCCATCAGGGCCGTCTGCCACCCGTTTTCCACGGCGAACCAGATGCACGCCGCCGCCACCATGGTCTTTCCGCTGCCCACGTCCCCCTGGCACAGGCGGTTCATGGGCTTGCCGGACACCATGTCCTCCACGGCGTCGGCAATGGCCCGCCGCTGGGCCCCGGTCAGGGCGAAGGGCAGCCGCCGGTAAAAGGGCTCCATATCCATGGGATGGCACGCGGGTCCCGCCACATCCCGCCGCCGCTGCCGCAGCAGCTGCAAGCCGCAGGTCAGAAGAAACAGCTCCTCAAACACCAGCCTCCGCCGGGCCACCTCCAGAGCCTCCGGCGATGACGGAAAGTGGATGTTCTCATAGGCGTAGTTCACATAGCACAGGCTGTGGGCCTGGCGGATGCCGTCGGGCAGCACGTCCGGCAGCAGCTCCCGGCAGGCGTCCAGCCCCTGCCGGGCTGCCCGGGCCATAAGCCCCTGGGTCACTCCGGCGGTCAGGGGATAGATGGGCATGATGCGTCCGGTGACCTGCTGCCGCCCCTCCGGCTCGAACAGGGGGTTGATCATCTGCTTGCGCCGCAGATCGTCCTCCACCCTGCCGAAAAACACATACGTCTCCCCCATGCGCAGGGAGCTGCCCAGATGCTGGGCGTTGAAAAAAACCAGATCCATGGCCCCGCTGTCGTCCACCACCCGGGTCTTGGCGATGGTGCGGCCTCCGGAAATGCGATAGGCCGTCAGGTCCGCCGCCACCATACCCCGGACGCATACGCTCTCCCCGGCGGTCAGCTCCCGGATGGGCCGGACCTGGGTCCGGTCCTCATACCCCCGGGGAAAATAGGCGATCAGGTCCCCCAGGGTCACGATGCCCAGCTTTTCCAGGGCATTGGCCCGGACCTCACCGATGCCCTTGATATACCGCACGTTGGTGCCCAGGTCTGCCATGGAATCGCTCCCTTCGTTCTTATCTCCGCCGGTAGGTCACATATTGAAACCGCACCCCGCCGGAGGTATACATTTCGCTCCGTTCCGCTTCTGTCCACCCGCTGTCCCGGGACAGATCGGGAAAAAACGCGTCGGCCTGGGGCGACGCAAAGATTTTCGTCACATACACCGTGCCGCACCTTGGCAGCAGCTGCCGGTACACGCTCTCACCGCCTATGACCACCGCGTCCTCCGGCACCTCCGCCAGGTCATGGATCACCTCCGCCCCCGGGGCGGTGAAATCCGTATCCCGGGTCAGCACCAGGTTCCGCCGGTCCGGCAGCCCCAGGCCACCGGGCAGACTCTCCAGGGTTTTCCGGCCCATGACCACGGTTTTGCCCAGGGTCAGCTGACGGAACCGCCGCAGGTCCTCCCGGATGTGGAACAGCAGTGCGCCGTCCTTGCCGATGCCGCCGTTTTCGCACACGGCCACAACGGCGGTCATTGGTCCGCCTCCCCGTCCTCATGGGGCCGCCAGCACCACACCACCGGGTCCGGCGCGGGAGTCAGCCCCAACTTTTTCTGCAGGGCGTGGGAGGCGGGGTTGTCCTCATACACATGGCAATAGGGCGTCCAGCCCCGCTCCAGATGCCACCGGATCAGCCACCCCTCCAGGGTCATAGCCAGGCCCCGGCGGCGATACTCCGGCAGGACCTCTAAAATGCCCATGCTGCCCTCGTGGTGCACACCGATGAAAGCCGCCAGCTGCCCGTCCTCAAACAGGCCCCACAGCTGCCCCGCCTCCATCCGGCTGCGCAGATATGCCGCCTCGTCGTCCTCCGGGTGATAGTGGGCGGCGCACAGGGGAATGTACTCCTCCGTAATGGGCCGCACGTCCCCCTGGGGGACCCGGGGCGGCTGGCTGCCGCCATAGACCCACTGGGTGCAGGGGACGCCCTTTTTCAGGCCAAAGGCCCGGGCCACCCCGTCACTGGCCCCCTGGGGGACGCAGAAAAGCCCCCCGTTTTCCAGCTCCAGGCGGCGCAGAAGCGCCGCCAGAGCCGGTCCGTCGGCGATATCGCTCATGACCAGGTGGTCATTCCGGACCACGCTGCCCTCCGGACCGCTGTACAGCACGCAGCCGTCTCCCTTCCGCAGCGCCAGCTGGTCCACATTGGCGCTGTTCCATTGGTTATACATACGGATTCTCCCTCTTTTCTTAGCGGTGTATTTTCCCTTCTATTATACCTGTCCCCGGGAAAAATGCAAACTATCTTTCCGGGACAAAACGTGGTATACTGGGGAAAACCCTGAAAGGAGCGCCGCCATGACCAAGGACGAGCTGCGGCAGAAGGCCAACGATCTGCCCCTTGCCCCGGGGGTCTATCTGATGATGGACAAAACCGGCAAGGTGATTTATGTGGGCAAGGCCAAAAAGCTGAAAAACCGCGTCAGCCAATATTTCCAGGATACTGCCTCCCACAATGAAAAGACCCGGGCCATGGTGTCCCAGGTGGATCATTTCGATACCATTTTCGTGTCCACGGAGTTCGAGGCCCTGATCCTGGAGAACTCTCTCATCAAGCGCCACATGCCCCGGTACAACATCCTGCTGAAGGACGACAAGGGCTATCCCTTTGTGCGGCTGGACGCCGACGCGGCCTATCCCCGCTTCTCCCTGGTGGGAAAGACCGCTGACGACGGCGCGAAATATTTCGGCCCCTTCGGCGGCCGGCGTGAGACCCGCCTGGCCATCGAGGCGGTGTGCGGCGCCCTGCGCCTGCCCATCTGCACCCGCCAGTTTCCCCGGGATATCGGCAGGGAGCGGCCCTGCCTGAATCACCACATTGGCCGCTGCGACGGCTTCTGCCGCCCGGACGGCCCCGGTCAGGCGGAGTATCAGGCCCGCATCCGCCAGGCGGTGCGCATTTTCAGCGGCCACTACCGCCAGCTGACGGCGGAGCTGCGCCAGGAGATGGAGCAGGCGGCGGAGGAGCTGAACTTTGAAAAGGCCGCCGCCCTGCGGGACCGCATCCGGGCCATCTCCGTGCTGGGCAAGACCCAGCAGGTCATCGCCGGGGTCTGCGCCGACACGGACGTGTGGGGCGTGTACCCGGGCCAGGTCCGCTGCGGCAGCGCCGTGCTGCACATTGAGGACGGCAATCTTCTGGGCCGGGAGGTGGAGGTGTTCTCCGCCGCCGCCGACCAGGAGGAGGCGGACATTCTCTCCGCCGTGCTGAGCCAGTACTACCTGGACCGCCAGGCCCTGCCCCGGGAGATTCTGGTGCCCTGCGAGCTGGAGGATATGGACACCTTCGCCGCCCTGCTGACGGGCCGCTGCGGCCACCGGGTGACTCTGCGGGTGCCCCAGCGGGGAGAGCGGGCGGAGCTGCTGCGCATGGCCCGCCGCAACGCCCGGGAGGAGGTGGAGCGCATCACATCCGATGCCGAGCGCACCGGCAAGACCCTGGAGCAGCTGGGGACCCTGGCCGGGCTGGCGGAGGCCCCCCGGCGGCTGGAATCCTACGATATTTCCCACACCGCCGGGCAGGACATGGTGGCCTCCATGGTGGTGTTCGCCGACGGACGGCCCCTGAAGCGGGACTATCGCCGGTTCCAGGTAAAGACCCTGGACCACGCCGACGACCTGCGGGCCATGGAGGAGGTGCTGGAGCGCCGGTTCCGGCGATATCTGGAGGGGGACGAGCACTTTGCCCCCCTGCCGGACCTGCTGCTGATGGACGGCGGCCAGCTCCAGGCGGAGGCCGCCTGCCATGTGCTGGAGCGCCTGGGCCTTACGGTGCCGGTGCTGGGCATGGTGAAGGACGACCGCCACCGGACCCGGGCCCTGGTAACGCCCCAGGGGCAGGAGCTGGGCATCCAGCAGAGCCCGCCCCTGTTCGCCTTAGTGGGCCGGGTGCAGGAGGAGGTCCACCGCTTCGCCATCACCTATCACCACGAGAAGCACACGAAATCCGCCCTGACCTCCCGGCTGGACGGCATCCCCGGGGTGGGAGACGTCCGGAAAAAGGCCCTGCTGAAGCACTTCAGAAGCGTCCGGGCCATTGAGCAGGCGGAGCTTCTGCAGCTGGAGGCGGTGGTGCCCAAGGCCGCCGCCCGGGCGGTATACGACCACTTTCACAAGGAGGAGACGCCGTGAAAACCTACGCCACCCTTGGCCCCGCCTGCTGCCGGGCGGAGCTGCTGACGGAACTGCTGGACATGGGGCTGACGGGCTTCCGCCTGAACCTGTCCCACACCACCCTGACGGCCTGCCGTCCCTGGACGGAGGCGGTGCAGCAGGCCCGGGAGGCCTCCGGCCGTCCGGCGGAGCTGATGGTCGATATGCGGGGGCCGGAGCTGCGGATGGGGCCCCTGTCCCGTCCCGTGACCCTGACGGCGGGGGAGACCGTGACCCTGGGCCCCGGGGGCCTGCCGGTGGAGCTGGATATTCTGGCGGCCATCCGGCCGGGCCGGGAGATCCTGCTGGACGACGGCCTGATGGCCCTGCGGGCGGAGTCCTGCGGCCGGGCCGTCACCTGCACCGTCACCCGGGGCGGGGTGCTGGAAAGCCGCAAGAGCATCACCCTGCCCGGGGTGGAGCTGTGCCGTCCGGCCCTGACGGAGCAGGACCTGCTGGACCTGGACGCGGCGGCCGGGCAGGGGGTCACGGCGGTGATGCAGCCCTTTGTCCGCCACCGCCGGGAGCTGGAGGAGGTCCGGGAGGCCCTGCATGCCCGGGGCCTGGACCGGCTCACCCTGTTTGCCAAGGTGGAGGACCGGCAGGGCTGGGAGGCCCTGCCCCGGTGGATGGACGCCTGCGACGTAGTCACCGTGGCCCGGGGGGACCTGGGCAGCAATCTGGGGCTGCTGCGGCTGCCTGGGGCCCAGAAGGACATGGCCGCCCGGTGCCGCCGGGCGGGGAAGCCCTTCCTGGTGGTGACCCAGCTGCTGCACACCATGACGGAGCACCCCGCGCCCACCCGGGCGGAGGTGCTGGATGTATACAACGCCGTGCTGGACGGGGCGTTGGCCCTGATGCTCACCGGGGAAACGGCCCGGGGCCGGTATCCGGTGCAGGCGGTCCGCTGGCTGCTGGACATCGCCCGCCAGGCGGAGGAGGATCAGAAATAGCAAGAGGCCGCCCGGAAGGGCGGCCTTTTGCCTGTTTGTATGATTGTATGCAGGTTTTTTTACTTGGCCTGGGCAGCCTGATCGACGTCGTACATGTGCTGGAGCATACGGACCACCATATTGCTGTAGCCGTACTCGTTGTCATACCAGGCGATGAGCTTCACAAAATCGTGGTCCAGCATGATGCCGGCCTTTTCGTCAAAGACGCAGGGGCAGGGATCGGCGATCAGATCCGTGGACACCACCTGGTCGGTGGTATAGCCGATGATGTCCTTCATATACGTCTCGGAGGCGTGGCGGACGGCGTAGCAGATCTCGGCATAGGTGGTGGTGCGGGACAGACGGGCGGTCAGGTCCACCACGGACACGTCGGCGGTGGGAACACGGAAGGCCATGCCGGTCATCTTGCCCTTCAGGCTGGGGATCACCCGGCCCACGGCCTTGGCCGCGCCGGTGGAGGTGGGGATGATGTTGTTGAGGATGGAGCGGCCGGTGCGCCAGTCGCTGCCGCCCCGGGAGTCCACGGCCTTCTGCTTGGCAGTGGAGGCGTGGATGGTGGACATCAGACTCTGCTCAATGCCGAACTCCTGATGGATGACCTTGGCCAGGGGGGCCAGGCAGTTGGTGGTGCAGCTGGCGTTGGAGATGACCATCATGTCCGGCTGATACAGCTCGCTGTTGACGCCGTATACAAAGGTGGGAGTGACCTCGTCCTTGGCGGGGGCGGTCAGCAGCACCTTCCTGGCGCCGCCCTTGAAGTGGCGGGAGGCCTTCTCCGTGGTGTTGTTGGCGCCGGTGGACTCGATGATGTACTCCGCGCCGCACTCACTCCAGGGGATCATGGCCGCGTCGGACTGGCTGAACACCCGGATCTTGTGGCCGTTGACCACCAGGTCGCCGCCCTCGTGCTCCACGGTGCCGTTGAAGCGGCGGAACACGGAGTCATATTTCAGCAGATAGACCATATAGTCCACGTCTGCCTTCCGCAGGTTGATGCCGCAGACCTCATACTTATCGGGCTGCTCCGCCAGAATGCGCAGGACCACGCGGCCGATGCGGCCGAAACCATTGATACCGATCTTGATAGCCATAATTCGTTCCCTTTCTATATCCGCCCAGCCGTGGGACGGTCTTTTTGTTCCATCCATATTATACCAAAGCTCCCCGGGCCATGTCTCCTGTTTTTGTGCAAAATGGTGCACAAGAATTTTCGGGAGCACCCAGTCTCTTTTGAACATCCGGAACAAAAAAATCAAAAATATTCGCCAAATATTCCATACATTTGAAACCTTTTTGACAAGTTAGGGAAGCAAAAAGCGGGGGGCGCACAGCGCCCCCGCTTTGGATAATGGTTATGCCCAAAAAAACCCGGCGAACAGCGCCAGCACCGTGGTAAGGATCCCGCACAGGCCGATGGCCAGGCCGCTCATGGCTCCCTCGGTCTCGCCCAGCTCCAGGGCCTTGGCCGTGCCCATGGCGTGGCTGCACGCCCCGATGCCCAGGCCCACGGCTATGGGGTCCTTTACCCGGAACAGCTTCACCAGCAGCGGTGCGCACAGGTTCCCCAGCATGCCCGTCACCACCACCGCCGCCACGGTAATGGCCATCGTTCCGCCGTGGCCCTGGGATACGACGGTGGCAATGGGCATGGTGACGGATTTGGGCAGCAGGGACATGGCCATGGCACGGTCCAGGCCAAACAGGCGGCACAGCAGCAGAATGCTGCCCATGGCCGTCACCACGCCCACGGTGCAGCCCACCAGCACCGGCAGCCAGTGCTTGGCCAGCAGCCTCCGCTGGGAATAGATGGTCACTGCCATACAGGCCGTGGCCGGCCCCAGGAACAGATTGATCAGCGCCCCGCCCTGGTAATAGCTCTCATAAGGGATGTGGAACACCAGCAGCACCGCGATCACCAGCAGCACCGCCAGCAGCATGCCGTTGCAGATGGCAAGCCGGGTCTTGTGCTGGATCTTCATTCCGGCCCAGTAGGCTGCTATCGTCAGCAGCACGCCGAAATACGGCTGGGCAAACAGCTCCTGCATCATTTCCGCTTCCCTCCCCGGTCCATAAGCCGCTGGGTCAGGCGCACGGCCCACACCGTGGCCCCATAGGTCAGCACCATAGACACCACGCACACCGTCAGAAACGCCGCGGCGTGCTGCCAGAGCAGGTCCACATAGTTCATGATGCTCACCGACACGGGGATGAAGAAAAAGCCCAGGTTCCCCAGCAGAAAGTCGGACTTTTCCCGGATGTGGTCCACCCGCACCACGCCTGTCAGCAGCAGCACCAACAGCAGCAGCAGACTGATGACGCTGGCCGGAAAGGCAAAGGGCAGCACCGCCTCGATGCCCTGCCCCACCCAGTAAATGCCGAATACCAATGCCACTTGCAGCAGAATTTTCATAGTCTTCCCCACCTTTTATCAGAAAAACGCCCTTCATGACGAAGGGCGTTTTCATTGTAAGAGCTTTTATGCAAAAAGTCAAATATAATCGAAGGGAATTGGCATATTAGCCAAAAATTATTGAGGCAGAGGCAGACTGTGCAGCATGCAGCGCCCGAAGCAGGTGAGACTGCGGCCGCTGCTGGGGGGCAGCAGCACGTCGGCGTCGGCCCTGCGCCGGTTCAGGCTGAACAGATAGACCATGCCCAGCGGGTCCCGGTAATACTGCTTGCACACCATCTCGCCGTCCACGCAGAAAATGCCCACGTCGCCGTTTTGCAGGGGATCGTGGTTCACATACACCACGCCGCCGTCGTGAATATGAGGCTCCATGGAGTCGCCCTGGATACGCACCGCCAGCTCGGCCCCACGGGGCACCTGTCCGGTGACGGGGATGGTCTCATAGTCCTCGCTGAACACCGGGGCGGCGTATCCGGCGGCGGCGGGGCTGAAATACAGGGGGATGGTGCGGGGGGCCTGCTGGGGCTGGGCCTGCTCCAGCTCCTGCTGCATGCCCTCCAGAGCGCGGACCATGGTGTGGACCGTCTGCCGCCCGGCCAGGCTCAGCCGCCGATAGCTCTCCAGCAGGGCCTGCTCCTCGTCGGAGCGAATGCCGCCATTGGCCCGGTAGGCGTCCCGATACAGATAGTTGGGGTCCACGCCCAGGGCGTCAAACAGCCGCAGCAGTACCTCCTCCTTGGGGGCGCTGACGCCGGTCTCATAATTGCCTATGGCGGACCGGGATACTCCCAGCCGGTCCGCCAGCTCCGCCCGGGATATGCCCAGCTCCTCCCGGCGCTTGCGCAGCTGTTCGCCAAAGCTCATGGTTCTGCCCTCCTTCGACACGGTTCGACGCGATTCTGCTGTCAGCATACCACATTTGTTGGTTTTTGTCAATACTTTTAACAAGAAACTTGTTAAAATGGGGTTGACACACCAAGATTCTTGTGATATAGTAGCGTCAGTCTCAAGATTTCTGGCGCGCCAGGCAAAAAAACCTGCCGCTTTCGCGGCAGGCACATATGAAATTCGGTGTGCACTCTGTGGGGGCGCGGGCCCATGTCTGCCCACCGTCGTGCCCGCCCACCGGGGCACTTCCTCGAAATCGCCTCGCTTCTTCCGCCACCGGCGGCGCTTCGGCGATTTCCCCGCTGAGGGCAGCGGGCCCTACGGACTTGGCTCTCCCTCTGGGAGAGCTGTCGGCGCAGCCGACTGAGAGGGCCTGTATGGGCATGGCCTACCTGTCCGCCCGCCGTTGACCGGCAAATCCCCTTGCCGTGTCATTGCGAGGAGGCACGCAGGGCCGACGTGGTAATCCGTTCCCCCGCAAAGCGGCCCCTACGGCCGACTCCCGGAAATCATCCCCTCATTCCGGAAGGTCCGCCGCATGGGGCAGGCCCCAGCGGAAGTGGGCGGCGCACAGCCGCAGCACCAGGATCACCGCCGCTCCCAGCAGCATGGAGGGAATATCCCCCAGATGCTGCCAGCACAGGGCGCACAGCAATGCCCCGATCAGGGTGGGGCAGGCATAGAAGTGCTTGACAAAGATGTAGGGCTTCTGGTTGGACAGCACGTCCCGCAGCACACCGCCGCCCACGCCGGTGATGACGCCCACAAACACCAGCAGGAACAGGTTATAGTTCTCCGCCTGCTGAAAGGCGCACTGAACGCCCACCACCGTAAAAAGGCCCAGGCCGATGGAGTCCAGCCACAGCATGATCAGCTCATAGGCGCGGCTCTCTACCGCCAGCAGATGCCGCACGGCGGGCAGGAACACCAGGGCCGACACACCCATGGCCACCAGGGCATACACCGGCTGACAGAACATCACCGGCGGCGTGATGCCCAGGGTCAGGTCCCGGATAACACCGCCGCCGCAGGCGGTACACACGCCCAGGATCACCACGCCGAAGGCATCCAGCTGGCGCTGGAGCCCGGCCAGAGCGCCGGAGGCGGCAAAAACCGCCGTACCGATGATCTCCAATATAAAAAGTACCGTTTCCGTCATGAAAATCGTCCTTTTCCCACATAATGCCACGGCATTATAGCACAGCCACCGCCCCTGTGCAATGGGCGCAGCGCCCAAATTTCCCCGTTTTTTCGGCGGGTTTTCTCCCAATTATACCCATGCGGAAGTTTTTTTCCGCCTGTTGCCCGAAAAAGGGCAACCCTCCTGCAATCTTTCGGAAAATTCCCGGGACAGGTAGGGGCAGCCCGCCGGATGGTAAAAAAAGACTTCCGGATGCGACTGCATCCGGAAGTCCTGGTGGGGGATGGTGGATTCGAACCACCGAAGGCGTTGCCAGCAGATTTACAGTCTGTCCCCTTTGGCCACTCGGGAAATCCCCCATGTATGAAATTGGAGCTGGTGGACGGATTCGAACCCCCGACCTGCTGATTACAAATCAGCTGCTCTACCAGCTGAGCTACACCAGCGTCTGACCAGCGAAGATTATGTTACCAGACTTGTCCCGCTTTGTCAACAAAAATTTTTGCCGAAGGCAGGTTTTTTTCGCATAGATCCGGCGATCATCCGCATTTACCCATGCACACAGGAGAGAGGAGGCAGTTTTATGACGCTACAGGAACTTTCGCCCCAATACGCCCGGCAGGCGGAGACGATGGCCCGGCGGCTCCGGGAGCTGCGGCAGCAGGAGCTGGCGGAGGGGGACCCCCAGGCGGCCCAGACCCTCCGCCAGAGGCAGCAGGAGCTGCGGCCCCTGCTGCGGGAGGCCCGGGAGCTGGCGGAGCACACCGCCCACTATTACGACAGGAGGTACATAAGACGTGAAAAATACCGCATCTGATATGGCCGGCATCCCCTATGATCCGCTGGACATGGCCAGCCTGCAGCTCTGGGCCCGGGAGAACCAGGACGACAACCGTCTCCAGATCGAGCGGCTGCTGCGGAATCTGCCCATGGCGGTGGAGCAGGATCTGACGGACCGTCAGCGCCAGATCCTCCGCATGCGCTATTCTCAGAGCATGACGGTCAGCAGCATCGCCCGGGAGCTGGGCATCAACAAGTCCACCGTTTCCCGGACCCTGTCCAACAGCACCATGAAACTGTACCGTTCCCTGCGGTACAGCCTGTAAAAATGTGATTATTTCCCCGGAAAAGCCTTGACTTTTCCGGGGAAAACCTTATAATGCCTATACTGTGTGGATAACTTGGGCGGCGTGTCCGGACGGCGGACAGGAGGCCGCGCCATAGAGAGTAAGAAAGGGTGTTATCTCCGGTATGTTGGATAAGGTTCTGCATAATCGATGGCCCCGGGTGGGGGCGGCGCTGTTCGGCTCGCTGCTGCTGGCCCTGGCCATCAATCTGTTTATCGTGCCCCAGCACCTGTATTCCAGCGGTCTGCTGGGCCTGTGCCAGGTGATCCGGACGCTGCTGGATACCAAGCTGGGCATCCGGTTTGACAACTTTGACCTGGCGGGCACGCTGTATCTGGCGGCGAATCTGCCGCTGCTGCTGCTGGCCTATAAGACCATGGGGCGCTCATTTGTGGCCATGCTGGCCCTGTGCACGGTGTCCAACTCCGTGTTTCTGTCCATTATTCCCATTCCGGCCACGCCCATTATCCCGGATGTTCTCACCAGCTGCCTGGTGGGCGGCATTCTGGCGGGCTTTTCCAACGGCCTGGTGCTGACCTGCGGCGCGTCCTGCGGCGGCCTGGATATTCTGGGGCTGTACCTGTCCAAAAAGACCAAGGGCTTCACGGTGGGGCGGTTTTCGCTGCTGTTCAACGCGGTGCTGTATGCCATGTGCCTGGTGCTGTTCAGCGCGCCCACGGCCATTTATTCCGCCATTTACACGGTGTTCAACGCCCTGTTTGTGGACCGGGTCCATCAGCAGAATATCACCACCCAGGTGCTGGTCGTCACGAAGCTCCGGGATCTGGAGCCCTTCTGGGAGCTGGGGCGGAAAATGGACCGGGGCATTACCTATTGGTCCGGCCACGGGGCCTATACCGGGGACGAGGTGCAGATCCTTTGCATCTGCCTGTCCAAGTATGAGATCGAGACCCTGCAGCAGGAGGTCCGGAAGGTGGACCCCCATGCGTTCTTCATGGTCCAGGAGGGGGTACATACCCTGGGCAACTTCAAGCGGCACCTGAACCCCTGACGGAAAAAAGCGTCCCGGTACAGAGCGGGACGTCCCGGAAAACCGGCGGTTTGTCCCGGGACAAAGGCGAGAAAAGGCGGGACGCCCAAGGCTGTGGAAATGCCTTGGGCGTCCCGCTGTTTTTTGAACCTACTCGTCTAAGATTTCGTCAAAAACTCCAATGCTGTCTGCTCCGGCGTCATAGACTTTTCCGCCGGACTGGGTCAGAGGCAGGGTCAGGGTCACGGCGCTGCCGCTGCTGTCCGTGAAGATCAGCTCCATGGATATGGCGCCGGGGGTGGTGACGGAGGCGTCCGTGGGAACAAATTCCAGGCTCCGGGCGGCGTCGGTCATGGCCCGGACCTGGGCCGGGTCGGTGCAGGTAACGGTTTTTCCGGCGTAGGTAACGGTGACGGCGGTCACCGAATCGCCGGGCAGCGGCACAGCCGCCGGGGCGGCGCAGGCCGAAAGCGTCAGGCACAGCGCCAACAGAAGGGGCAAGAGCTTTTTCATGGTCCGTCTCCTTTCCGATATGCCACAATGTTCCGATACTTATACAAAACCATTATACGCTTTTGAACGAATTTGTCAAATGGAAATGGACGTTTTTTTGCGAATCCGAACAGAGAGCACGCCGGTGCCCGTATCCGCAGGGGCGGACGGCACTGTCCGTGGCGGAAATGTGTATTTACCCGGAGGACTTATTCTGCCCGGCTGGCGTGGCGGCAGATGGCCTCAAAGGTCTGCTGGCTGATGTCGTGCTCCATCTTGCAGGCGTCGGCCTCGGCGGTTTCCGGGTCCACACCCAGATGGATAAGAAACTGCGTCAGGGTCTTGTGCCGGTCCAGCATGCTGGCGGCGATGGCCATGCCCGTGTCCGTCAGGGTGATGAGCCCCTCCTTATCCATGGTGATGTACCCGCTTTCCCGCAGGCGCTTGGTGGCGTAGCTGACGCTGGGCTTGGTCACGCCCAGATACTCCGCAATGTCAATGGAGCGAATGTAGCCATGCTTCTCCTTCATCATCAGCATGGTTTCCAGGTAATCCTCCGAGGCTCTTAAGATCTGCATGGCAAACAGTACCAACCTTCCAGTAAGATTATGTATAGGTTAGCATATTTTAACCAAAATTGCAAGGAAGAAAAATTTTTCCGGAAAAAGGGTTGACAACAAATGTTAGAGGTGTTAAACTATCCAGCGGTTAAGGGAACTTAACCTTTTTCTTGGCAAAGAGGTTAAGGCAGATTAACCATTCATTTTTCACGATCGGTTAGCGACCCCTAACCGTTATCACAGGGAGGGAAGCAGCAATGATGCCGCTGACATTAGCCAACATGGGCGAAGAAAATCTCATCCACCGGGTGGGCGGCAGCCCCGAGGTGAAAAAGCATCTGGAGGACCTGGGCTTTGTGGCCGGGGGCACCGTCACGGTGGTGGCGGCCCTGGGCGGAAACGTCATCGTGAAGGTCAAGGAGGCCCGCATCGCCATCAGCGAGGAAATGGCCCGAAAGATCATGATCTGATACCAAAACCTGTTAAAAAGCTTGAAAAGCTTTTTATAGCACCGAAGGTGCGTCAGGTTTTGTATGAGACGTCACAGCGTGTTTTCACACGCTGTGCGTGCGCGCAGCGCACGGGATTCTTGATTCAATTTTTGAATCAAGAATCAGTATTAAAAATCAAAAAATACATAAAAGGAGAGAACCCACATGAAAACACTGCGCGACGTCAAGATCGGCGAGACCGTCCAGGTGGTGAAGCTCCACGGGGAGGGCCCCGTGAAGCGCCGCATCATGGACATGGGCATCACCCGGGGCACCCAGGTGTTTGTCCGGAAGGTGGCCCCTCTGGGCGACCCCATGGAAGTCACCGTCCGGGGCTATGAGCTGAGCCTGCGGAAGGCCGACACCGAAATGATCGAAGTGGAATAAGTTCCCGGAAAGGAGATACGAGAATCATATGGATAAGCAGATCAAAATTGCCCTGGCGGGCAACCCGAACTGCGGTAAGACCACCCTGTTCAACGCCCTCACCGGCTCCAACCAGTTCGTGGGCAACTGGCCCGGCGTCACCGTGGAGAAGAAGGAAGGCAAGCTGAAGAAGCACGATGACGTGGTCATCATGGACCTGCCCGGCATCTACTCCCTGTCCCCCTACACCCTGGAGGAGGTGGTGGCCCGGAATTACCTGATCGGCGAGCGCCCCGACGCCATCCTGAACATCATCGACGGCACCAACCTGGAGCGCAACCTGTATCTGACCACCCAGCTGACCGAGCTGGGCATTCCCGTGGTCATCGCCGTGAACATGATGGACGTGGTCCGCAAGAACGGCGACCAGATCAACGTCAAGGAGCTGTCCCGCCAGCTGGGCTGCGAGATCGTGGAGATCTCCGCTCTGAAGGGCGACGGCGTGATGGACGCCGCCGAGGCCGCCGTGAAGGCCGCCAAGGGCCAGACCAAGACCATCCCCATGCACACCTTCTCCGGCCCCGTGGAGCACGCCATTGCCCACATTGAGGAGGCCGCTGTCCACACCCTGCCCGAGGAGCAACAGCGCTGGTACGCTATCAAGATCTTCGAGCGGGACGACAAGGTGCTGCAGAAGCTCAGCATCCCCGCCGACGTGATGCAGCACATCCAGCAGGACATCCAGGCCGCCGAAAAGGAGCTGGACGACGACGCCGAGAGCATCATCACCAACGAGCGCTACGTTTACATCGCCGAGATCATCAAGAGCTGCTACAAGCAGAAGAACAAGGGTCAGCTGTCCACCTCCGACAAGATCGACAAGGTGGTCACCAACCGCTGGCTGGGCCTGCCCATCTTCGCCGTGGTGATGTTCCTGGTTTACTGGATCGCCATGGTAGCCGTGGGCGCTCCCGCCACCGACTGGGCCAACGACGGCCTGTTCGGCGACGGCTGGCACCTGCTGGGCATCGGCAGCAAGGAGTATAACACCGTCAACGACGATTACACCGCCGCCATCCAGGCCGTGGACGCCTTCCTGGGCACGGAGATCGACCCCGAGGCCGAGGACTTTGACGCCCAGGCCCTGCTGGCCCAAATGCAGAGCTTCCAGGCCAGCTCCTCCACCGCCACCGTGGACGTGGAGGACGAGGAGACCCTGGCCATCAACACCATGACCGCCTACTATGACGCCCTGCCCGAGGGCGCGGACAAGATGGACGACGTGGTGCAGATGACCTTTGTGGACGCCGTGAAGTATCTCACTGAAAACGGCTTTGACGCCCCTGACCCCGCCGACTACGGCGTGTGGGTCCCCGGTATCCCCGTGCTGGTCAGCAATGGTCTGGAGTCCGCCGGCGCCGCCGACTGGCTCAGCGGCCTGATCAATGACGGTATCGTGGCCGGTGTGGGCGCGGTGCTGGGCTTCGTGCCCCAGATGCTGGTTCTGTTCCTGATGCTGGCCTTCCTGGAGGCCTGCGGCTACATGGCCCGTATCGCCTTCGTGCTGGACCGCGTGTTCCGCAAGTTCGGCCTGTCCGGCAAGTCCTTCATCCCCATGCTCATCGGCGTGGGCTGCGGCGTGCCCGGTATCATGGCTTCCCGTACCATCGAAAATGAACGCGACCGCCGGATGACCGTTATGACCACCACCTTCATCCCCTGCGGCGCCAAGGTCCCCTTCATCGCCATGATCGCAGGCGCCATCTTCGGCGGCAGCGCATGGGTCTCCACCTCCGCTTACTTCATCGGCATGGCCGCCATCATCGTCTCCGGCATCATGCTGAAGAAGACCAAGATGTTCGCCGGTGATCCCGCTCCCTTCGTGATGGAGCTGCCCGCCTATCACTGGCCCACTCTGGGCAACGTGCTGCGCAGCATGTGGGAGCGCGGCTGGAGCTTCATCAAGAAGGCCGGCACCATCATCCTGCTTTCCACCATCTTCGTGTGGTTCACCACCTACTTCGGCTGGGTGGACGGCACCTTCCGTATGCTGGACGAGAGCGAGATCCAGAGCTCCATCCTGGCTGCCATCGGCGGCGTCATCGCCTGGATCTTCAAGCCCCTGGGCTGGGGCAACTGGCAGGCCGCCGTGGCCTCCATCACCGGCCTTGTGGCCAAGGAGAACATCGTGGGCACCCTGGGCATCCTCTATGGCGGCGGCGACGGCACCGTGTATCAGAACATCGGCGCGGCCTTCACCGGCATCAGCGGCTTCAGCTTCCTGGTGTTCAACCTGCTGTGCGCTCCCTGCTTCGCCGCCATCGGCGCCATCAAGCGGGAGATGAACAACCGCAAGTGGACCTGGTTCGCCATCGGCTATCAGTGCGGCTTTGCCTATCTCATCAGCCTGATGATCAACCAGTTCGGCGGCCTGTTCACCGGCAGCGTCAATGTCATCGGCCTGATCTTCGCCCTGGCGGCCCTGGCCCTGATGGTCTATATGCTGGTGCGCCCCTATAAGGAGGCCACCAAGCTCAACGCCACCGTCTGATCTGTTCCATCCCATCTTACGACATTTTCCGAAAAGGAGTGAAATTCCATGCTGCATTGGATCAGCGCCAATCTCTCCACCATTCTCATCACCCTGGTCCTTATTGCCATTGTAGTCCTTATCATCCGCAGTCTGATCTGCCAGAAAAAGCAGGGAAAGTCCTCCTGCGGCGCAGGGTGCGCCCACTGCGCCATGCATGGCCAGTGCCACCGCAGCCAGCCGTGACCTGATCCCCGGGGGAGACGTGGGCAGCTCCGCGTCTCCCCCTCCCTTTCACCCAGGAGGTTAGATATGTCTAATTGCCCACAGGCCATGACCCCGGCCTCCATCCGATATCTGCTGGTGCTGGACGATCTGTGCCGGGAGGGCAAGGGCGTCCGCTCGGTGGAAATCGCCGCCCGGATGAATGTGTCCAAGCCCAGCGCCCACTCCATGCTCCAGAATCTCTGCCAGGCGGGCCTGGTGGAAAAGGAGCGCTATGGCACGGTGTTCCTGACGCCGGAGGGCCGCCGGGCCGCCGCGGAATACGCCGCGTGCTTCGGCCCCCTGTGCCGCCGGATGCAGCAGGCCCTGGGCCTGGAGGAGGACGCCTGTCAGACGGCGGCCTGCGCCATCCTGGCGCAGTCCCAGGACCGGCTGCCCCAGCTCCGGGACCGGCTGACGGCGGAGTAAACTGCTTTTGCATTTTCCAAGGAGGTAATGATCCATGATCGAAACCATTGTCAAGGTGGACGGCATGATGTGCGGCATGTGCGAAAGCCACATCAACGACGCCATCCGCAGCCATTTCCAGGTGAGGAAGGTGTCCTCGTCCCACAGCAAGGGCCAGACGGTGATCCGGTCCCAGGAGGCCCTGGATCAGGCGCAGCTGCGCCAGGTCATCGACGCCACCGGCTACAAGGCCCTGGACGTGGTGTCCCGTCCCGTGGAAAAGCGCGGCCTGTTGGGCCGCCTGAAAAAGTGACCATGGAGTCCTGTCTGCATGATGCCGCGCCGCTGCCGGAGCACACCGTCCGCCGGGAAACCCCGGACGGGGGCCAGGCGGCGGTGACCCTTTATCCGGTGTTTCCCGGCATCGACATCCGCTATCACGACGTCCACGCCGGGTCCTGTCCCATGGACCCCGCCGCCCCCGGGGCTCTGGAGATCAGCCATTGCCGGGAGGGACGCATGGAGTATCGCCTGGGGGACCGGTATTTTTACCTGGCTCCGGGGGACCTGTCCGTGGCAAGGCAGGACGTGCTGCCCACCGCGGCCACGTTTCCCACCGGGCACTATCACGGCGTTACCGTTACCGTGGATCCCCGGCGGGCGCCCCGGTGTCTGTCCTGCTTTCTGGAGGACGTGGAGGTGCAGCCCGCCGCCCTGGCGGAGAAATTCTGCGCTGCCGGGGGGTATTTCGCCGCACGGTCCTCCCGGCGGGTGGAGCACGTATTCTCGGAGCTGTATCAGGTGCCGGAGGACCTGCGGCAGGGGTATCTGAAGGTGAAGGTGCTGGAGCTGCTGCTGTTTCTCAGCGCTCTGGAGGTGTCTCCCGTTCCGCAGGCGGTCCCGGGGCTGACCCGGGGACAGGTGTCCCTGGCCAGAAAGACGGCGGACTATCTGCTGGCCAACACCGAGAGCAAGGTGACGGTGCAGGAACTGTCCCGGCATTTCGGGGCCTCCGCCGCCCAGATCCAGGCCAGCTTCCGGGGTGTCTATGGCCGCAGTCCCGCCGCCTGGCTGCGCTTGCAGAAAATGCACGGCGCGGCGGAGCTGCTGCGGTCCACGGACCGGACGGTGCTGGACATCGCCGGGCAGTTTGGCTATGACAACGCCAGCAAGTTCGCACGGGCCTTCCGGGACGTCATCGGCGTGTCTCCCAACGAGTACCGCAGCGGCGTGGACCAGGATTCCTGCGCGCCGGTATGATCCGGTAAAGATGAAAAATGGCTGCCCTCCTCGGGCAGCCATTTCAGCTTGTCAGCAAAGGGCAGCACCCTTTGCTGACAATTTTTCGTTTTTACTGCTGGAGTTCGGAGAGGACGCTGTGGCACACGCCGTTGGTGATGAACACCGACCCGGCGTGGAGCGGGTCCATGGGGCCGCCCTCCAGGCGGGTGGCGGTGGCTCCGGCCTCCTGGGCGATGAGCGTCCCGGCGGCATAGTCCCAAGGGGACAGGCGGCACTCGAAGAAGATCTCCGCCCGGCCTGCCGCGATCTGGCAGCAGTCCAGGGCCGCCGAGGCAAAGCGCCGGTAGTCCAGGCACCGGTCATACAGCCGACGCAGGATGGAGAAGTTCCGGTCCGTATACGTCCGGTCATAGATGGTGGAGCCGCACACCACAATGGCATGGGGCACGTCGTTGCCGCTGACGTGAATGGGGGCGCCGTTGAGGGTGGCCCCATGGCCCCGCCGGGCGGCGAACAGCTCGCCCACATAGGGGTTGTACACCACGCCGTACTCCGTCTGGCCATTGTGGACCAGGGCCACGGAGATGCTGCTGTAGTTCATGCGGCGGGTGAAGTTGGTGGTGCCGTCGATGGGGTCCACCACAAAGACCCAGGGCTGGGTCAGGGCGGGATGCTCCCCCTCCTCGCCGAAGAAATCCGCCTCCGGCAGCAGGCTCAGCAGCTCCCGGCGCAGAAACGCCTGCACGGCCTCGTCATATTGGGTCACCAGGTCCGCAGGGCCGTGCTTTTCCCGGGTGACATTCTGGATATCGTGGGCGGAGAGGACCATGTCCCCCGCCCGGCGAACGATTTCAATGAGCGCTTCCAGCATACGATTACCTCCTGACAATGCGTCCGGCCAGGGCGCCGGTGTATACGCCGCCGTCGATGACCGGGGCGCCGGCCACCAGCACGGTGTCCATCCCCTCCGCCATGCGGCAGGGGTCCTGATACGTCCCGGGCTCCCGCAGGTCCTCCGGGGCAAATATGTTGATATCCGCCTGGGCTCCCGGGGCCAGCACACCCCGGTCAGGCATGCCCAGCACCGCTGCCGGACGGCCTGTCATCTTGTGGATGGCCGCCTCCGGCGTCAGGTCGCCCCGCTGCAGGACGAACCGGGTCAGCAGGTGGACAAAGGTTCCGTATACCCGGGGATGAGGCTGTCCCTCGGTGGGATAGGTGGAGTCGGAGATCAGGTTGGAGAAGGGGTCCCGCAGAATGGCGGCTATGTCCTCCTCGTCGGCCATGAAGTCGATCATGGTGATCTCTCCCTGCTCCCGCACCAGCAGGTCGCAGCAGCAGGTCAGGGGGTCCTGGCCCGTCAGGGCGGCGATCCGGGCAAGGCTCATGCCCTGGTAGGGGTGATCCTCCGGGCAGTGGAGACTGGTGAGGAAAATGCCGTCCCAGCCCGCCAGTTTGGCGATGTCGTCAAAGCCATCGCCGCTTTCGATGCGCCGGGCCAGCAGCTTCCGCTGGTCCAGGTCCCCCAGACGGCGGACAATGGCCTCCATGCCCCCGGCCAGAAACTCCGGCGGCAGAATGTGCAGCAGCTGGGTGGACCCGGCGGTGTAGGGATACACGTCGCAGGACAGGTCCAGCCCCTCCTGGCGGGCCCGGTTCAGCAGGGCCAGCACCTGGGGCACCTTGCTGCGCCAGTTGTCCCGGCCCATGGCCTTCAGGTGGGAGATATGCACCGGGGCCTTCAGGGCCCGGGCCACCTCCACCATCTCCTGGGCGGCCGTTACCACGCCGCCGCCCTCCTGGCGCATGTGGACGGTGATGGGGATGCTCTGCCCCGCCAGAGGGGCCAGGGCCCGGATCAGCTCATCGGTGGTATAGAAGCACTCCGGTGCGTAGCCCAGACCCAGGGACACGCCCAGGGCACCGTCGGCCAGGGCCTGCTCCAGCCGCCGGTGGATGGCGGCATAATGCGCCGGCTCCAGGCGCTGCACCTGGTACCCGGCCACGCTGGCCCGGACGGTACCGGCTCCCACCAGCATCCCCGTGTGCAGGGGAGCGGCAGGCTGGGCGGCAAAATACCCTGCCAGAGTCTCCTGTGCCGCCTCCGGCGGCACCCGGCCGCAGATAGGCTCCAGATACGACAGGATGGCAGGGAGATTTTCCGGCCCCACCGGAGCGCAGGACAGGCCGCAGTTGCCGTTGACGATGGTGGTGAGCCCCTGGCGCAGCTCCAGCTCCCCGAAGCCCGGGCGGAAGGCCGCGGCGTCGGCGTGGCGATGGATGTCGATAAAGCCGGGAGTTACCCATTTGCCCCGGGCGTCGATGACCCGGGCGGCCTGGGCCTGGGGCAGCGGCTCCACCGCGGCGATTTTGCCGCCGGACACCGCCACGTCGGCCCAACGGGCGGGACGGCCTGTGCCGTCGTACACGGCGCCGCCCCGGATGATGAGATCAAACATGGTATTTCCTTCTTCTGACAGACAGTTATTTCCTCCCGCCCAGCGGGAGAGTCACAATGAAACGGGTGGAGCGGGCGTCGCTTTCGCAGCGGATGGTTCCCTGATGCTCCCGGACGATGGCCTGGGCGATGGACAGCCCCAGGCCGAAGCCCCCCTGGGTGCGGCTGCCGTCGGCCCGGTAGAACCGCTCGAACAGGTGGGGCAGCACCTCCGCCGGGATGGGCGGGCCGCCATTTTCCACCGTCAGCACGGCCTTTCGGTCCGCCTGGACCAGGGTCATGCGGACCTGTGCCCCCTGGGGGGCGTATTTGATGGCGTTGTCCAGCAGGACCCCCGCCACCTGCTGCAATTGGTCCCGGCTGCCGGTGACGGCGATGCCCGGGGTAATGTCATAGTCCAGCCGGCGTCCGGCCTCGAAGGCCACGGGCTCGAAGCGCAGGGCCGTATCCTCCATGGCGTCGGACAGGTCCACCGGGGTCATGGCGGCCTTCAGCCGCCCGTCGTCGGCCCGGGACAGCGTCAGCATATCCTCCACCAGGCGCTTCATCCGCCGTCCGGACCAGCGGATATTGTCCACATAGGGCTGCTGATCCGGCTGCACATCCGTCTGCTGCATCAGGTCCGCCGAGGACAGGATCACCGTCAGCGGGGTCTTCAGCTCGTGGGATGCGTCGGACAGGAACCGGCGCTGCTGGTCCAGGGAGCGGGCCACAGGCCGGGCGGCCAGACCCGCCAGCAGCCAGCTGCACCCCAGCAGCACCGCCAGGGCCGCCACGCCTACGATCAGGCACATTTTCACCACTGCCCGGAGGGTGGCGTCCTCCTGGGCGGCGTCGGTAAAGGCGATGCGGGTATACAGGGGGCCGTCGGCCCGGAGATAGCGCAGGTGATACGCCCGCAGGACGCCGGATTCGCTGCCCTGCTCCAGGCAGGCAGTGACGATCTCCGCCATGGCGTCCTGGTCATCCAGCTGGTAATAGCTGCTGCCGGACAGGCGCACGGTGCCGCTGGGGTATATGTCCGCCACAAAGCAGGGGGCGGACCCCTGGCCGGGCAGGGACGCGTCATACCGCCCCGTCTGGATCACCTGAAGCAGCCGCTGGTTCACGCTGCGCTCCACGGCGGCCCGGCTGGACAGCAGCACCCCGGCGAACACCGCCAGCAGCACCGCCGTCACCATGGCCATGTTGATGGCCACGATCTTCCAGCGAAGGCGGCGGATCATGCCTCCACCTCCAGATAGTACCCCACCATCCGGCGGGTGCGGATGGACACGGCGGAGTGCAGATGGGTCAGCTTCCGCCGCAGGAAGGAGATGTATACCTCCACGTTGTTGTCCTCGGCGTCGGAATCATAGCCCCACACCTTCAGCAGCAGCTGCTCCTTGGGCACCACGCGGCCCTGGCTGCGCAGCAGCAGCTCCAGCATATCGTATTCCCGGCGGCTCAGACGCAGGGACCGCTCCCCGCAGGACAGCTGGAACGTTCCCGGCTCCAGCCGCAGGTCCCCGAAGGCAATGGCATCGTCGGTTTTGGCCTCGCCGCCGCCCCGGCGCAGCAGGGAGCGCACGCAGGCCAGCAGCTCGTCGGGCTCGAAGGGCTTGGTCAGATAGTAGTCCGCGCCGCAGTCCAGGCCCTGGACCCGGTCGGCTACGTCGCTGCGGGCCGTCAGCATCAGCACCGGCACGGCATGTCCCCCGGCGCGCAGCTTCCGCAGCAGGGTGAAGCCGTCCATCCCCGGCAGCATGGCGTCCAGCAGGATCAGGTCATAGATATCCGTCACGGCGTTGTCGTAGCCGGAGACGCCGTCGCTGCTGACGTCCACGGTGTATCCCTGCCGCCGCAGCAGCTCCGCCAGGTTCTGGGCCAGGCGCTTTTCATCCTCGATCACAAGCAGCCGCATGGGGCGCCTCCTCTTATTCCAGGCCCGACTGGGCCAGGGTCAGCAGCGGGGCCAGAGCCTCCGCGCTCATAAGATAAACCGTATCGTCATCGGAAACGGTGACGCAGTAGCCTGCGCCCCGCTGACCGCCCACCGTCAGGGTAAGGCTGCGGTCGGCCCCGGCGTGGGTGTATGCCGCCGTCAGGGTCACGGCGGGCTTGTCCAGGCCGCACAGGGCCGCTGCCCCGGCGCTGGGCCGCCAGTCCACACAGGCCGCCAGGTGCATGTCCCCCAGCCAGGCGGTCAGGTCCGCCAGCTGATCCGTTACATCCCGGCCGTCGGCGGTCCAGGCCCCCTCCGCAGGATTCAGGGTCAGGGTGCGCTCTCCGGCGGTGACGGTCAGGGAGGTGACATTCTCCGCCGTCAGCTGGGGCAGCTCCGGCAGGGCCATCATGTCATAGATGCTGCGGCCGATCTGGCTCATCAGGTCCGGCACGGCGTATACCGTGGCCTCGGCCCCCTCCCGGTATACATACACGCTGCCGTCGGACTCCTTGCCCAGGCGGTAGGTGACGGATGCGCCCTGGCTGTCGGTGACGGTGACATATTTGGTGGGGCTGTCCAGCCCATAGTCCGCCAGCTGGGCGGCGGTGGTGACAGGCGGCAGACTCTCGATGCCCTGCACCGTCTCCAGCAGGGCCAGGGCATAGCTCTCGTCCAGGGGGAAGGTCTTGTCATCGGCCCACAGCCAGTGGCCCTCCTCCAGGGAAAAGCGCAGGGTAATGGAGCCGTTGCTGCATACCAGGTGCACCGGCACCGCTTCCTCCTCCTGGGTGACGTTGGGGTCCTCCGGCTGGGGATGATCCTCTTTTTTGCCGCAGCCCGCCAGGGCCAGCAGCATCAGCGCCAGCAGCAGGGCACATACGATTCGAGTTTTCATGGCAGTTCTCCTTTTTTCTTACCGTTCCAGGCCCAGCAGGGCCATGATGGCCTCCTCCCGGCCTCGCATCTGAGCCTTCATAGGCCCCTCGTCCAGGTGGTCGTAGCCCAGCAGGTGCAGCACCGAGTGGGTCACCAGATAGGCCAGCTCCCGCCGCTTAGAGTGGCCAAATTCCTTGGCCTGGGCCGACACCCGCTCCATGGACAGCACCATGTCCCCCAGGGGGATGAGCCCCGTGCCGGGATCCGCGTCCCCGGGGCCCGGGTGCTCGCCGGGGACAAGGCCGAACTCCGGAAAGCTCAGCACGTCGGTGGGGCGGTCCACCTGCCGCATGTCGCGGTTGATCTGATGGATGCCGTCGTCGTCCGTCAGGAGCACGTCCACCTCGCAGGGGAGCGTGACGCCCTCTGCGGAAAGAGCCGTGCGGATGGTGCGGCGGATCAGGGCGCAGTTGGCGTCGCTGGCGGCGCCGGGCACGTCGGCGGTGACGGGAATATAGTGGGTCTTTCTCATTTCTTTTTCTCCTCAAACCGGGCATATGCCTCGATAATGCGCTGGACCATCACATGCCGCACCACGTCGGCCTTGCTCAGCTGGCAGATGGACACGCCCTCCACCCCCTTCAGGACCTTCATGGCCTCCTTCAGGCCGCTGGGCTTGTCCCCGGGCAGGTCGATCTGGGTAATGTCGCCGGTGATGACCACCTTGGAGCCGAAGCCCATGCGGGTCAGAAACATTTTCATCTGCTCCCGGCTGGTGTTCTGGGCCTCGTCCAGGATGATGAAGCTGTCGTCCAGAGTGCGGCCCCGCATATAGGCCAGGGGGGCCACCTCGATGTTGCCCCGCTCCAGGTATTTCTGGTACGTCTCCGCCCCCAGCATATCGAACAGGGCGTCGTACAGGGGCCGCAGATACGGGTCCACCTTGCTTTGCAGGTCGCCGGGCAGGAAGCCCAGCCGCTCTCCGGCCTCCACGGCGGGGCGGGTCAGGATGATGCGGTTGACCTGCTTGTCCCGGAAGGCGGCCACCGCCGCCGCCACTGCCAGATAGGTTTTGCCGGTGCCGGCAGGGCCCACGCCGATGGTGACGGTATCCTTCAGAATGGCGTCCACATACTGCTTCTGGCCGATGGTCTTGGGCTTCACGGGGCGGCCCTTGGACGTGATGCAGATCACGTCCTGGGTCAGCTCCCCGATGCGCTCGGACTGGCCGCTGCGGCACAGGCCCACCACATACCGCACATGCTGCTCGCTGATGCTCTCGCCCTTGGCGGACAGGGTCAGCAGGGCCTGCACCGCCTTCTCCGCCAGCATGACGTTCTCCGGCTCGCCGGAAATCACCAGCTCGCCGCCCCGGTTTACCACCGTTACCTGGAATTCCGATTCCAGCAGGCGAATATTTTCGTCAAAGGAGCCAAACAGATTGATGGCCTCCTCCATGCGCTCGATGCCGATGCGCTGTTCCATTGGGCATGCCTCCCTATTGTGTATCCAGATTGTATAGCCATATTTTTCAGTCGTCCGTCAGCGGGACCTCCCGGCCGATCTCCTCCAGGCACTCCGCCCGCAGGGTCACCGTCAGCCAGCCGTCCTGCTCCACCGCGTCCACCCGGACGCTTTCCGCCGTGCCGGTATCCGCCAGCAGCCGGGTCAGCCGGTCCCGCAGCAGGGCCTCACCCTCGTCCCGGGCCTCCTGGACCGGACGGCGGACCGGCGTACCGCCGCAGGACGTCACCGTCTCCGACACCACCGTAATGGGCAGCCGCAGGCCCCACAAAAGGGTCACGGGGTGATACCGAACTATTTTATCACAGTCTGCCCCCAGTGTGCTACCCTTTCCATAGAATTTTATCCGTTTTTTGCCGATATCCAGGGCATACCGGGTCCGGGAGGAGACCGGGGCGCCCTTCTCCGACACTGCCAGGGGAACCTGCGCCGTCAGCTCGTACCAGGTCCGGGCCCACACCCGGCCCATGCCGCGCTGCCACCGGAGACCCCCGTTGTCCAGGTCCACCGCCCCGGAGATCAACAGCTGCCCCTGGGTAACGGTGGCTCCGGGCAGCACCATGGCCTGGCCTCCCAGGGCCTCCACCCGGGTGACCAGGCCCGGACACCGGGCCACCACATTGGTGAGCCGGTCCTCCACCACAGCCTGGCCCCGGACCCGCTCCACCACCTGCACCTGGGCCACGCAGCCCTTCACGTTCACCGCCAGCCACACCACGTCCTTCAGCTCCAGCAGCACATGATTGCGCATGTCCTTCTGGTCGATGTCCAGACTCCGGGTGCCGATGGTGATGCCGTAGTCCTCCAGAGCACGCAGGATCACCTCGTCCGGCACCGTCTCGTTGCCGCTGACCCGGAATTCCCAGATGGTGAAGTTTCCCTCCAGCACCAGCAGCACCGTCAGCAGAAGGCCCGCCAGCAGCACATACCGCCGCCGCAGCCGCCGGGCCAGCAGGGGAGCCCCCTGCTCCCGCCGCACCGTGGCCGCTGCGCCCACCTGCCGGGCCGCCTGACGCACCTGGGCCAGTCCCCGGCGGGTGGTGCGCAGGGTCAGCTCCACCGGCGACAGCCACCGCACGTCCCAGAAGGGGACCTCCGCCCCGGCGCACAGATTCACCACCCGCTCCGGGCAGCCGCTTTCAATATGGACCAGCACCTGGCCCCGCAGGAAGTTCAGCACGGCTTTATACATGGTCCCCTCCCTGCCGCCGCAGCTCCACGGCGGCGATGCGTCCCCGCAGACGCAGCTCCCCCTCCGTCATGGCCATGAGCTGCAGGTCCGTTCCGATGACCCGCACCGTCATGTCTCCGCCGCCGATGTCCACCGTCTCCGTGGTGTAGGACAGCACGCCCCGGTGCTGGGTCATGAAAAATTCCCGGTCGCCTACCAGCTCCATCCGCGGCACACCCGGCTGGATATCCCCCGGCAGGTCCAGCCGCTCCATGGCCGCCTGTCCCGCCCGGGTCAGCCATCCCTTTTCCAAACCGCTGCCACCGCCTTTCTTCCGATTCCGTAAACTCTATGCGTCCCCGGGAAAAAACTTGCATGTCCCACCGGCGGGGGGCATACACTCAGGCGGGAGGTGACGGCCATGCGAGAAAAGCTGGGGCTGCTGGGATGTCTGGCTGCGCTGGGGGTGCTGCTGCTGTGCTCCGCCGACACGGCCCGGGCCGTCCGGGAGGGACTGGCCCTGTGCGCCGGGTCGGTGATTCCGGCGCTGTTTCCGTTTCTGGCGGTATCGGGGCTGCTGACGGCCCTGGACGCCGGGGCGGCTCCGGGCCGGGGGCGGATGCTGCTGGCCCGGGTGCTGGGCTGCGGCCCCGCCGGAGCCGGGGCGTTTCTGCTGGGCCTGGTGGGCGGCTATCCTGTGGGAGCCCGCACCGTGGCCCAGCTGTACCGGGAGAAGCGGATCTCCCGGCCGGAGGCCTGCCGCCTGCTGCTGTTCTGCAACAACTGCGGCCCGGCGTTTATTCTGGGCGTGGCGGGCCTGGGCTGCTTCGGCAGTCTCCGGGCCGGGGGACTGCTGTGGGCCGTCCACATGCTGGCAGCCCTGAGCATCGCCCTGGTGCTGCCCCGCCGTCCGCTGCCGCCGGGCCGGGATGCCGCCGGGGTGCGGCCCCCGGCCTTTGCCGCCGCCTTTGTCCGATCCGTCCGGGATGCCGCCGGGGCCATGGTGCAGATCTGCGGCTTTGTGGTGTTTTTCCTGGCGGCGCTGCGGCTGACGGCACGGCTGACGGGGCTGTCCCACCCGCTGCTGTCCGGGGCGGTGGAGCTGACCCAGGGGATTCTGGCCCTGCCCGCCACGCCAACGGGCTTCGTGTGGGCGGCGGCGCTGCTGGGATGGGGCGGCCTGTCGGTCCACGGGCAGTCTGCCGCCGTGCTGTCCGGCACGGATCTGCCTCTGGGGCCGTATCTGGCTGCCAAGGCGGCCCAGGCCGCTCTGTCTGCCCTGCTGGCCTGGCCTGTGAGCCGGTATCTGTGGGGATAGGGCGGGGGACGTTCTTGTTTTCCGGCCCCGCGCATACAGTGAAGAAAAAACAGGGGAGGGGCTTGTGATGAAAAAATGGCTCGGGGGCGCTATGCTCCTGCTGATGCTGCTGGCGCTGTGGCCGGGAAGGGCCTGGGGCGTGGAGCTGCCGGTGCAGGCGGAGGCGGCGCTGCTGATGGAGAAGGAAACGGGGCAGGTGCTGTACGCCAAAAATGAGCACCAGGCTATGGAGCCAGCCAGCGTCACCAAGGTCATGACCCTGCTGCTGGTGATGGAGGCCATCGACAGCGGGACCCTGTCCTATGACGATGCCGTCACCGTCAGCGCCTATGCCGCCTCCATGGGAGGCAGCCAGATCTTCCTGTCCGAGGGGGAGAGCATCACGGTGGAGGACCTGCTGAAGGGGGTGTGCGTGTCCAGCGGCAACGACGCCGCCGTGGCCCTGGCGGAAAAAACGGCGGGGGTCACGGAGCTGTTTGTGGAGCGGATGAACAACCGGGCCCGGGAGCTGGGGATGCAGGACACCCATTTCGTCAACTGCACCGGCCTTCCGGCGGAGGGGCACGTTACCAGCGCCTGGGACATCGCCGTGATGTCCCGGGAGCTGATCGTGAATCACCCGGACATCCGGCGGTTTACCACCATCTGGATGGACACCCTGCGGGACGGACAGTTTCAGCTGTCCAACACCAACAAGCTCATCCGGTTTTATGAGGGGGCCACGGGGCTGAAAACCGGGTCCACGGACTCCGCCAGATACTGCATTTCCGCCACGGCGGAGCGGGAGGGCATGGAGCTGATCGCCGTGGTGCTGAAATCCCCCACCGGCCAGCAGCGGTTCGAGGACGCCAAGACCCTGCTGAACTACGGGTTCTCCACCTACGGCCTGGTGCATGCGTCTCCGGAGGAGCCGCTGCCGCCGGTGCCGGTGCAGCTGGGGGCCCAGGGAACGGTGCAGCCCCGGGTGGACCCGGCGGAGGGCCTGCTGCTGGCGGAAAAATCCCGGCTTCAGGGGCTGGAGCAGACCGTGACCCTGCCGGAGTCTGCGGAGGCCCCGGTGCGGCAGGGAGACGTGCTGGGTACGCTGACGGTGACCCAGAACGGGGAGACGGTGCTAGAGGTTCCCATCCGGGCGGCGGAGACCGTGGAAAAGCTGACCTTCGGGCAGATGCTGCTGCGCCTGGCCCGGACCATGTGCTTCTGCGGGTGATCCTTGGCGGAAGCTGAACTTGCGGGCAGACAGGGCTATGCTATAATAAAGGCAAATCCACATACAGGAAACGGCGGTGCATGAAGCCTTGAAAAATATTCTTCAATATCTGACCCCGGAGATCCTGGCCTGGGAGAGCGGCAATATCCGGGAGGTCCGGCCCCTGGGCAGCGCTCTGTGCCTGCCGGACGGGCGGGAGTGGTACGCCTTCGGCTTTACCCGGAATGCGTATGACGGCAGTCTCAGCCTGCTGATGGCGTCCTCCCAAAGGGAGTACGGAGAATGGGCGCGGGCCAACAGTCCGGTGGCTATCCGCTTCGGCGCGCAGCGGTATCTTATCGATGGGACCGGCTATGAGATGTTCGATGGCAGCGACGATCAGCTGTTCCGGCTGTCACTGCTGCTGCGGGACCGCCCGCCCATGCCGGACTGGCTGAGAAGCACGCCGCTGTCCCGGCTCCCGATGGTGGACGCCCGGGTGGACCGGGCCCCGGAGCGCATCCCCGGCGGTCCGGCGGAGCTGCTGCTGCGGGATGGGCGCGGCTGGGACCTGACCGTGCCCCGGGCAGAACTGCGGACTATGTGATCGGATAAGATTTTCACCGTTTCGACGGGTATCCCCTTGTATTTTCCCGGGAAAAGCGGTAAGATACGGGATGATGGATAAATCCGATACACATAGGAGGTAATCTCTATGATCCAGGTGGACCTGACCCACATGCGGCATTTTATCGCGCTGCCCTATGAGGCGGCGCTGGCGCCCCGGCTGCGCATTGCCCACAATCATTTGCAGAAGAGCGACGGCTCCGGCGGCGAGTTCACCGGCTGGGTGCGCCTGCCCCAGGAATACGACCGGGAGGAGTTCGCCCGCATCCAGGCGGCGGCCCGGCGCATCCAGAGCGATTCCCAGGCCCTGGTGGTCATCGGCATCGGCGGGTCCTATCTGGGGGCCCGGGGCGTTATCGAGTGCCTGTGCTCCCCCAACTATAATCTGAAGCGGAAGAACACGCCCAACATCTATTTCGTGGGCAACGGCCTGTCCGACCGGCAGCTGCGGGAGACCATGGAGCTGCTGGAGGGGGTGGACTTCTCCGTGAACGTCATCTCCAAGTCCGGCACCACCACGGAGCCTGCCGTGGCCTTCCGGTTCTTCCGGGAGCTGCTGGAGAAGAAATACGGCCCGGAGGGGGCGGCAAAGCGCATTTACGCCACCACCGACCGGCACAAGGGCGCGCTGAAAGCCCTGGCCGTCCAGGCCGGGTATGAGAGCTTTGTGGTGCCCGATGACATCGGCGGACGGTACAGCGTGCTCACCGCCGTGGGCCTGCTGCCCATCGCCGTGGCCGGAGTGGATATTCAGGCGCTGATGCAGGGCGCGGCCCGGATGCAGGAGGCCTGCACCGCCGGGGATATGGAGCAGAATCCCGCCTGGCAGTATGCCGGAGCCCGGTATCAGCTCTATCGCGCCGGGAAGAAGATCGAGGTTCTGGCGGCCTATGAGCCTGCCTTCCGGTTTATGTCCGAGTGGTGGAAGCAGCTGTACGGCGAGTCCGAGGGCAAGGAGAGCAAGGGACTTTTCCCCGCCAGCGTGGAATTTACCGCCGACCTGCACTCCATGGGGCAGTATATCCAGCAGGGCGAGCGGCACCTGTTTGAAACGGTGGTGCGCTTTGACCCGGAGGCAGGGGAGAGCGCGGTGCCCTTTGACGCCGCCGACGGCGACGGGCTGAACTTCCTGGCCGGAAAAACCATGGACTTTATCCGCACCCAGGCCATGGACGGCACCCTGCTGGCCCACGAGGAGGGCGGCGTGCCCAACATCATCCTGCGCTGCGGGGCACTGGACGCAGACACCCTGGGGCAGCTGATCTACTTCTTTGAATACGCCTGCGGCCTGTCCGGCTATCTGCTGGACGTGAACCCCTTCGATCAGCCCGGCGTGGAGGCCTACAAGAAGAATATGTTCGCCCTGCTGGGAAAGCCCGGCTATGAGGACATGGGCAAGGCCCTGCGGGAAAAGCTGGGCCGGTAAAAAACCGTATATTTTCCCATTGCCATTTCCGTCGAGTTATGGTATGGTATACATATATGCAAAAGGAGTGATCTCTTATGGTTAGATTGATTATGGGCGACAACGGCGCAGGCAAGACCAAGCAGCTCATCGAGCTGGTTCATGCCTCCGTGGCCGAGGAGGGCGGCTGTGTCGTCTGCATCGAGCCCGGCGCTGATATGACGTATGATATCAAGTCCAGCGTGCGTCTGGTCAATGCTGGTGAATACCACTTGGATTCTTTTGAGTGCCTGCGGGGCTTCATCAGCGGTCTGTATGCGGGCAATTACGATATTTCCCACGTCTATGTGGACAACCTCTGCAAGATCGTACATAGCGAGGACTTCACCGCCGTGGAAAAGTTCCTGTGCTGGCTGGACAAGTTCAGCGACGCCAACACCGTGAAGTTCACCGTGACCCTTACCGCCGACGCTTCCGTGGCTACTGATGGCATGCGCAAGTATCTGTAAGCCAAAAGAGCCTGCAACACCTGTAACAGCTGAAAAATCCCTTGACCGGCACGGTCAAGGGATTTTTTGCGCGTGTGGGTATCTGCTTGTCAGTCCTCGATGACGCCGCCGCCCAGCACCTGATCCCCGTCGTACAGCACCACGGCCTGACCGGCGGTGACGGCCCGCTGGGGCCGGTCAAAGACTACCTCTATCCGCTGCCCCTTCAGGGGGGTGACCGTGGCCTCCGCCTCCGTCTGGCTGTACCGGGTTTTGGCGGTAACCCGGATGGGGCCCGCCGGGGCCTGCCCGGCAATCCAGTTCACCCGGCAGGCAGTGAGGCGGCCGGTGAACAGATCCTCGTTGTCGCCCAGAAGGATGGTGTTGTCGGCGGCGTTTTTCCGCACCACATACACATGCTTCCCGGCGGACACCCCCAGGCCCTTGCGCTGGCCGGTGGTGTAGCAGGGGAGGCCCTTGTGGCGGCCCAGCACATGACCGTCCTGGTCCACAAAGTCCCCGGGCTCCATAGCCACATGGCCATACTCCCGCAGAAACTCCGCATAATCCCCGTCGGGGACGAAGCAGATATCCTGGCTGTCCGCCTTGTCGGCGTTCAGCAGCCCCGCCTGACGGGCACTGTCGCGGATGGCGGGCTTGTCGTAGTTCCCCACCGGCAGCAGCAGATGGGCCAGCTGGTGCTGGGTCAGCTGATAGAGCACATAGCTCTGGTCCTTGCGCCGGTCCCGGCCCCGCAGCAGGCGGTACAGTCCGGTGTCCGGGTCCCGGTCCACCCGGGCATAGTGCCCGGTGGCGATATAGTCATACCCCAGCACCAGAGCCCGGTCCAGCAGGGCCCCGAACTTCAGGCAGCGGTTGCAGTCGATGCAGGGATTCGGCGTGTGCCCGGCGCAGTATTCCGCCACAAAGCGGTCCATGACTTCCCGGGCGAAGCGTTCCGCTTCGTTGAACACATAGAATTTCATGCCCAGCCGGTAGGCCACGGACCGCGCATCGTCCGCATCGTCGGCAGAGCAGCAGGTCCCCGCCTTCTCCCCGTTATACAGCCGCAGCATGGCTCCGTCGCAGTCGTACCCCTGCTGCCGCAGCAGCAGCGCCGCGGCGCTGCTGTCCACGCCGCCGGACATGGCCACCAATACGCGTTTTCCTTCCACGCCAGACCTCCTGTGCATAAATCCGGTAAAACCGGGAAAAATTACTCAATATAGTTTTTGGCGAACGCCTGATACGGCAGGGCGTCCGCCAGCTCCACCAGCGTGGGGTTGAAGCCGCCGGCATAGTGGAACGGCATGTCCCGCACCAGGGTCACGCCGCTGCGGCGGTCCGGCAGGCGCACCGTCACCGTGGTGCCCTGCCCCTCTCGGGATGACACCACAAGGCTGCCGCCGTGGCCCTGGGCAATGCGGCGGCACAGAGGCAGACCCAGCCCCAGGCCATGGGCCGGCAGGTCCATATGGCTGTGCTGCCACCGGTCAAACAGCTGGGCCTGCTTGTCCTGCGGAATGCCGGAGCCGCTGTCCTTCACCGACAGCAGTATGCAGCCCTGGCCGGAGCGCAGGCACACGTCCACGGTCCCGCCCCGGGGAGTGAATTTCATGGCGTTGGATACCAGGTTCCAGAACAGCCGGGCCAGATACTCCCGGTTGACGGCCACGGTGTGGGCCCGTTCCGGGCAGGTAAAGGTCAGCCGCAGCTCCATCAGCTGGGCCAGGGCCTCCCCCTGGCGGCACAGGCCGTCCAGAAAGCGCACCAGCTCCACATTTTCCGTGTCCAGAGGCTTTTCCTCTGCCAGCATAGGCGCGTCGGACAGATTGTTCACCACCCGCAGAATGCGGTAATAGCTCTGGCACAGAATGGCGGCACTGCGGTCGGTGTCGGTGCTGGCGTCCCGCGCCTGCTCCGGGGCAAGGCGGCCCAAAGCTGCGTGGATGTTGGCCAGAGAGCCCCGCAGCTGTGTGGCGATGCCCGGCAGGATCTCCCGGAGCATTTGCTTTTCCGTTTCACTGTACTCCATATGATACAGCCTCCTTCCCCTGTATACGATTCCGGGAAGGCATAGGACTTATCCCCGGAATGATCTGGCTGTCATGTGAGTTTATACCATACTATATCAAACGCAAAGGAAAAACACAAGATATTTGTCGCAACCTGCTAAAAGATAAAAAAATTTGCACGTGGGTATTGCATTTTCCAGAATTCTCGCATATAATACTAAACGTACCATATGTTTGATATATTCCATCACAGAGAGGAAGCTGTATTTATGAGCATCAAAGTCGGTATCAATGGTTTTGGTCGTATTGGCCGCATGGTCCTGCGGTGCAGCCTGCACCACCCCGAGATCGAGATCGTGGGCATCAACGACCTGTGTCCCGCTGATTACCTTGCCTATATGCTGAAGTATGACACCATGCACGGTAAGATCGACGCCCAGGTGTCTTCCAGCGAGAACGCCATCATTGTGGATGGCCGCTCCATCCCCGTGTTCGCCGAGCGCGACCCCGCCAACCTGCCCTGGAAGGAGATCGGCGCGGAGTACGTCATCGAGTCCACCGGCTTGTTCCTGACCAAGGACAAGGCCAAGGGCCACATCGAGGCCGGCGCCAAGCACGTGGTCATGTCCGCCCCCTCCAAGGACGACACCCCCATGTTTGTTATGGGCGTGAACCAGGACACCTACACCTCCGACATGACCTTCGTTTCCAACGCCAGCTGCACCACCAACTGCCTGGCCCCCATTGCCAAGGTGCTGCATGATCACTTCGGCATTGCCGACGGCCTGATGACCACCGTTCACTCCACCACCGCCACCCAGAAAACCGTGGACGGCGTGTCCGTGAAGGATTGGCGCGGCGGCCGCGCTGCCTCCGGCAACATCATCCCCAGCTCCACCGGCGCCGCCAAGGCCGTGGGCAAGGTGATCCCCAGCCTGAACGGCAAGCTCACCGGTATGTCCATGCGTGTGCCCACCCTGGATGTGTCCGTGGTGGACCTGACCGTGAATCTGGAAAAGCCCGCCTCCTACGACGAGATCTGCGCCGCCATGAAGGAGGCTGCCCAGGGCGAGCTGAAGGGTATTCTGGATTACACCGACGAGCCTGTGGTGTCCTCCGATTTCCTGGGCAACACCCATACCTCTATCTTTGATGCCAAGGCCGGTATCGCCCTGACCGACACCTTCGTAAAGGTGGTCTCCTGGTACGACAACGAGATCGGCTATTCCGATAAGATCCTGTGCCTCATTGAGCACATGTACTCCGTGGATCACAAGTAAATCCGCTTTCTATCCTTTTATTGTTTTCCTTCTTTTTGTTCCGGAAAGAACGCCGTCCGCTTGGGCGGCGTTTTTTCCGTCAGACGGTCAAAAAGTGCGGCCGCCGCCGGCTTCGGAAAGGAAGATAGTTACGAAAGAAACCCATCAGGGGTGTCTTTCGTTTTTAATCACCGCATTTTCAGGACTTCTATGGAAGTTCTGAAAATGCTACGGAGCGTGTCAAATAATCTTTGACACGCTCCCGGAAAGAACGCCGTCCGCTTGGGCGGCGTTTTTTCCGTCTATTTGCCGGAGAGAGGGAGACAATTTTTGTGAATACCGCCCTATTTTCCGGTTCGTTCTTGCAATTCCCTGCATTGGACGCTATAATAAACTTGTTATACTGTCCGCCTCGGAAACGATTGCGGCAGACAGAAAATGAGAGAAAGTAGGTGGCGGCATGGAGCAATCTCCCCAGTATGTGATCGAAATGCTTCACATCACCAAGGAGTTTCCCGGCATCAAGGCCAACGACGACATCACCCTGCAGCTGCGCAAGGGTGAGATCCACGCCCTGCTGGGCGAAAACGGCGCCGGCAAATCTACGCTGATGTCCGTCCTGTTCGGCCTGTACCAGCCGGAGGAGGGCGAGATCCGGAAAAACGGCAAGCCGGTGAAGATCAACGACCCCAACGACGCAACGGCGCTGGGTATCGGCATGGTGCACCAGCACTTCAAGCTCATCGATGTGTTCACCGTCCTGGACAACATCATCCTGGGCGCGGAGGACACCAAAATGGGCTTCCTGCAAAAGAAGGCAGCCCGGCAGAAGGTGCAGGACCTGTCCCAGCGGTACGGCCTGCGGGTGGACCTGGACGCCAGGATCGAGGACATCACCGTGGGCATGCAGCAGCGCGTGGAGATCCTGAAGATGCTGTACCGCGACAACGAGATCCTCATCTTCGACGAGCCCACCGCCGTGCTGACTCCCCAGGAGATCGACGAGCTCATGGAGATCATGCGCAGCCTCACCAAGGAGGGCAAGTCCATCCTGTTCATCTCCCACAAGCTCAACGAGATCATGGCCGTGGCGGACCGGGTCACCGTTCTGCGCAAGGGGCGCTATGTGGGCACGGTGAACACCTGCGACACCAACAAGCAGGAGCTGTCCAACATGATGGTGGGCCGCCCGGTGCAGCTGCAGGTGGTGAAGGAGCCTGCCCAGCCCAAGGACCCCGTTCTGCGGGTGCGCCACATGTGCGTGGCCTCCCATCAGCACAAGCGGGACGCCGTCCACGACGTGAGTCTGGAGGTCCGGGCCGGAGAGATCGTGTGCATCGCCGGTATCGACGGCAACGGCCAGACGGAGTTCGTCCAGGGCCTGACGGGCCTGGACAAAATCACCGGCGGCACTGTGGAGCTGTGCGGCAAGAACATTACCCACGCCTCCATCCGCCACCGGGGCGAAAACATGAGCCATATCCCCGAGGACCGGCATAAGCACGGCCTGATCCTGGACTTTACCCTGGAGCAGAACATGGTGCTCCAGCGGTATCTGGAGCCTCAGTTCCAGACGGCAGGCTTCATCAAGAACGCCGCCGTCCGGGAATATGCCCAGCGGCTTATTGACCAATACGATGTCCGCAGCGGCCAGGGCCCCGTGACCATCGTGCGCAGCATGTCCGGCGGCAACCAGCAGAAGGCCATCATCGCCCGCGAGGTGGACCGGGATAAGTCCCTGATCGTGGCGGTGCAGCCCACCCGCGGCCTGGACGTGGGCGCCATCGAGTATATCCACAGCCAGCTGGTGGCCGAGCGGGACCGCGGCAAGGCGGTGCTGCTGGTGTCTCTGGAGCTGGACGAGGTCATGAGCCTGTCCGACCGCATCCTGGTGATGTACGAGGGCCAGCTTGTGGGCCAGCTGAATCCGAAAACCACCACCGTGGCCGAGCTGGGCCTGTACATGTCCGGCGCCAAGCGGGATGATATGGGAGGTGACCAGGCATGAAAAAGAACGCACTGGCAGCGCTTTACGAAAAAGACGGCACCAAAAAGGTGCTCTCATCCCTGATCTCCATTCTGGCGGGTCTGCTGGTGGGCGGCATCGCCGTGCTCATCGTGGGCCTGTGCAATGAGAAGATCTCTCTGACCGGCGCGTGGGACGGTATCCGCATCATCTTTGCCGGTATTTTCAGCACCGGCCGGGACGCCGCCGGTACCCTGACCTGGGGCTTCAACGCCGTGAACCTGGGCAACATGCTGTTCCGGGCAACGCCCCTGATCATGACGGGACTTTCCGTGGCCGTGGCCTTCAAGACCGGCCTGTTCAACATCGGCGCCCCCGGTCAGTATCTGATCTCCACCATGGTCACCCTGATGGTGGCCCTGTCCATCCCCTCCGAGTCCGTGCCCGTGGGCGTCATCTGGGTGCTGGCCTTCCTGGCCGGGTGCCTGTCCGGCGCTCTGTGGGGCGCGATCCCCGGCCTGGTAAAGGCCCTGCTGAACATCAACGAGGTGCTGGCGTGCATCATGACCAACTGGATCGCCGCCAACCTGGTGACCTGGATGTTCGACATCAGCAGCTTCAAGAACCTCACCGAGAGCACCAAGTCCGGCTACATCTATAAGACCACCTTCAACGGCGTGGCCACGCCCAAGCTGGGCCTGGACATGCTGTTCCCCGGCTCCCAGGTCAACGGCGGCATCCTGGTGGCCATTGTCATCGCCATCGCCATGTACATCCTGATGAACAAGACTACCCTGGGCTATGAGCTGAAGGCCTGCGGCGCCAACCGCCACGCCGCCCGCTATGCCGGTATCCGGGACAAGCGCAACATCGTGCTGTCCATGGCCATCGCCGGTGCGCTGGCCGGCGCCGGCGCTGCGCTGTACTGGCTGTCCGGCAACACGGAGTTCTATTGGTCCACCTATCAGTCCCTGCCCGCCGTGGGCTTCAACGGCATCCCCGTGGCCCTGCTGGCACTGAACAACCCCATCGCCGTGGTGTTCACCGGCATCTTCATGGCCATGCTGAACATCGTGGGCCAGCAGCTGACCAACCTGACGGCTTATAACGAATACATCACCGACGTGATCATCTCCGTCATCGTGTATCTGTCCGCCTTCTCCCTGGCCATCCGCATGATGCTGTCCCGGAAGAAAAAGCCCCATGCCCATGTGGAGGAGACTGCCGCCCCGGCGGCGGACGCCGCACCGGTGGAGGAACCGGCGGAGGAACCCACGGAACCGGCAGAGCCGATAGCGGCTCAGACGGAGGAAGGAGGCGACCAGGCATGACGTTCCTGATCCAACAGACGCTTATTTATGCGGTGCCCCTGATGATCGTGGCCCTGGCGGGCGTGTTCGCCGAGCGCAGCGGTATCATCAACCTGGCCCTGGAAGGTATCATGATCTTCGGCGCCTTCATCGGCGTGCTGTTCGTGCGGCTGATGCAGGGCTCCGAGGCGGTGCTGGCCGCCAAGCAGGCCGGCGACTGGGTGGCCCTTCAGGGGCTGGAGCTGCTGACCATGCTGGTGGCGGCGGCCATGGGCGCGGTGTTCTCCCTGCTGCTGAGCTTTGCGTCCATCAACCTCCGGGCGGACCAGACCATCGGCGGCACGGCGCTGAACCTGATGGCCCCCGCTCTGGTGCTGTTCCTGATCCGCATCATCGCCAACCAGAATACCCTGCAAATGGCCACCGGCGACTCTGCCAGCTGGTTCATGCTGAAAAAGTCCACCTTCGGCGTGGACAAGAGCGTGGACTGGGGCTTCTTTGGGGAAACCTTCCTGAACAAGATCTATCTGGCCACCTACATCTGCATCCTGCTGTTTATCATCCTGTCCGTCATCCTGTACAAGACCAAGTTCGGCCTGCGTCTGCGGGCCTGCGGCGAGAATCCCCAGGCGGCGGACTCTCTGGGCATCAACGTCTACAGGATGCGCTATGCCGGCGTCACCATTTCCGGCGCTCTGGCGGGCATGGGCGGCTTTGTGTACGCCATGACCACGGCCAACTGCTCCTCCAACGGTGACGTGGCGGGCTTCGGCTTCCTGGCTCTGGCCGTTATGATCTTCGGCAACTGGAAGCCTCTGAACATCGCGGGCGCGTCCCTGCTGTTCGGCCTGTTCAAGTGCATCGCCGCGGCATATGCCAGCATCGACATCAACGGCGACGGCGTGTTCCTGCTGGCCGACATCGGCATCAGCGCCCACCTGTACCGGATGCTGCCGTACCTGATCACCCTGCTGGTGCTGGCCTTCACCTCCAAGAAGTCCCGGGCCCCCAAGGCCGAGGGCATCCCCTACGACAAGGGTCAGCGATAAAATTGCTCTGTGCTTACACAAACCGGCCCCGGCGCTTTTGCGCCGGGGCCGGTTTGCGCACTCAAAGCTCCACCAGCTTTGTGGCGATCTTGTCACAGAACATGCGGTCGTGCTCCACGAACAGAAGGGTGGGGCGGAAGGCCGTCAGCAGCTCCTCAATCTGGATGCGGGAGAGAACGTCCACATAGTTCAGGGGCTCGTCCCAGATATACAGGTGGGCGGATTGGCACATGCTCCGGGCCAGCAGAACCTTTTTCTTCTGCCCGGCGGAATAGTCGGACATGTCCTTCTCAAACTGCACCCGCTCAAAGCCCAGCTTGCGCAGAATGGTTTTGAACAGGGTCTCGTCAATGCCGCAGCGGGCGGCGTAGTCCCGCAGGCTGCCCCGCAGGCCGGATGCGTCCTGGGGCACATAGGAGATGACCAGTCCGCTGGCCAGCTCCAGGGTCCCGGTGTGGGGGATGTCCTGGCCGCACAGCAGCTTCAGAATACTGGACTTGCCGGAGCCATTGGGGCCGCAGAGAGCGATGCGCTCCCCCTGCTCCACCTGGAAGCAGACGCCGGAGCACACCGGCGCGCTGCCATAGCAGATGGTCAGGTCCCGCAGCAGCGCCAGCTGCCTTGCGTGGTGGGTCAGGGGATGCAGCTTCAGGGGCTGGTTGGTCTCCAGGTTTTTCAGCAGGGCGGATTTTTCCTCAATGGCGTTCTGCTGCCGCCGCTCCAGATTCTTGCGGCGCTGCTGCATGCGCCGGGACTGCTCACCGATGAAGGCCCGTCCGCCCATGGCGTCGGCCTCGCCCTTGGCCTTGGCGGAGTTTGCGCCGATCTTGGTGCTCTCCACCCGGTCGGCCCAGGCGCTGGACTGCCGGGCTGCCTCCTTCAGCCGCCCGATCTCCTTTTTCAGCTGGGCGTTCTGGGCCAGCTCGTAGGCGTCCCGGCGCTGCTTGTTCTCGTACCAGGAGGAGAAATTGCCCCGCTGGATCTCGATGCCGCTGGGGTTGATGGAGAGGATGTGATCCACGCAGCCGTCCAGAAACGCGCGGTCGTGGGATACCAGCAGAAAGCCCCGTTTGCTCCTGAGATAGCGGCTGACCAGCTCCCGGCCTGCCCGGTCCAGATGGTTGGTGGGCTCGTCGATCAGCAGGAAGCGGTTGTCCCGGGAAAAGAGCATGGCCAGCAGAATTCTGGACCGCTCCCCGCCGGAGAGCGTGGAAAACGGGCGGTACAGTGCCTCCTCCGGGACCTCCAGCGGCGCAAGCTCCCGCAGAAAGCACCACTGGGGCACCTCCGGGCAGATGGCCGGCAGCAGCTCCAGGGGGCACTCCTCCGGGTCCGGCACCGTGTAGGGGAAATAGTCGAAGCCCACGCTGGCGCGGATGGTTCCCCGGTGGGGGTACATTCCCTGCAAAAGCCGGAGCAGGGTGGTTTTTCCCCGGCCGTTGCGGCCGGTGAGACCCAGCCGCCAGTCGGTGTCGATCTGGAAGCTGACGTTTTCAAAAATGTTGTCGCAGCTGCCCTCGTAGCAGAAGGTCAGGTTGGATACTTGAATCAAGGACATGGTTATGCCTCCTATAGCAAAAATGGCTACGGGAAACGATTCCCGCAGCCAAATGCACATACTGTGCCCGCAAAAGGGCAGGGCAACACCATGCATGGAGCCGAGAGATGAACCGATTTCCCGCGAAAAGGCACAACGAACCAGGCGGTCAACGCCGCCCGAAGCATATTGCGCCAGATGTTCAGCAGGAGATCATGATCATCTTTTCAGCTCCCTTCTTTTTCTTTATCATATCATACTGCCGGGAGGAATGCAATGGCCCGGACCCGGAATTTCGCATTTTTCGCCTGTCTGCCATTGCACATTTCCGCTGCATGGGGTATAATAGGGCATCAAAAACTCCAGACAGAAAAGGGGAGACCATATGCAGGCAATCATATTGGCAGCGGGCATGGGCAAGCGCCTGAAGGAGCTGACCCAGGACAGGACCAAGTGCATGGTACAGGTCAACGGCGTGGCCCTGATCGACCGGATGCTCCATCAGATCGAGCGCCGCCATCTGTCCCGCATCGTCATCGTGGTGGGCTATGAGGGCGAGAAGCTCATGGAGTACATCGACACCCTGGGCATCCGGACGCCTATTGTCTATGTCCATAACCCCATTTACGACAAGACCAACAACATCTATTCGTTGGCCCTGGCCAAGGACTACCTCTGCCAGGACGATACCCTGCTGTTTGAGTCGGATCTGATCTTTGAGGACTCCGTCATCGACCAGCTGCTGGACGACCCCCGGGAGACGCTGGCTCTGGTGGACAAGTACAAGAGCTGGATGGACGGCACCTGCGTGAAGCTGGGGGCAGATGACAGCATCGAGTCCTTCGTTCCGGGGAAGAGCTTCAAGTTCCAGGAGGCCGGCGAGTACTATAAGACCGTCAATATCTATAAGTTCGGCCGCCACTTTTCCCAGACCCACTACGTCCCCTTCCTGGAGGCGTACTCCAAGGCCCTGGGCAACAACGAGTACTATGAGCAGGTCCTGCGGGTCATCACCATGCTGGATGACCCCGAGATCCGGGCCAAGCGCCTCAGCGGCCAGCTGTGGTACGAGATCGACGACATCCAGGACCTGGACATTGCCTCGTCCATGTTTGCCCAGGACCCGGACTTCAAGGTCAGCCTGATGCAGGGACGCTACGGCGGCTACTGGCGTTATCCCCAGCTGCTGGACTTCTGCTATCTGGTGAATCCCTATTTCCCGCCCCAGCGGCTGATCGACGAGCTGCAGGCCAACTTTACCCCGCTGCTGACCCAGTATCCCTCCGGCATGCGGGTGAATGCCCTGCTGGCAGGCAAGAATTTTGCCGTTCACCAGGACAATATCGTGGTGGGTAACGGCGCGGCGGAGCTGATCAAGGCCCTGATGGCCCGGCTGGAGGGCGTCACCGGCTTCATCCGTCCCACATTTGAGGAGTATCCCAACCGCTATCAGGACCGGCCCAACGTCTGCTTTACCCCGGCGGGGCCGGACTTCCGGTATACCGCCGACGACCTGATGGCCTTCTTTGGCGGCCAGGCCATTGACAACCTGGTGCTCATCAACCCGGATAACCCCTCCGGCAACTATATCCCTGCCGGGGATGTCCGCCGCCTGATCCGGTGGGCGGAGGAAAAGGGGATCCGACTGATCGTGGACGAGTCCTTTGCCGACTTTGCCGATGAGGCGGACAACACCTTCATCCGCCAGGAGCTGCTGGATGCCCACAAGCGGCTGTATGTGGTCAAGAGCATCTCCAAGTCCTATGGCGTGCCCGGCCTGCGGCTGGGTGTTCTGGCCTCCGGCGACACGGAGCTTATTGATGCGCTGAAAAAGGACGTGGCCATTTGGAACATCAACTCCTTTGCCGAGTTCTATATGCAGATCGAGGAGAAGTATAAAAAGGACTATGCCCAGTCCCTGGACCGCATCCGGGCCGAGCGGGCCCGCTTCCGGGCGGAGCTGGAGAAACTCCCCAACCTGCGGGTGATCCCGTCTCAGGCCAACTATCTGATGGTGGAGCTGCTGGGCGGCCTGTCCTCCCGGGCCGTTACCCGGGAGCTGCTGATCGGCAGCCGCATCCTGGTGAAGGATCTGTCCGCTAAGCTGGGCGGGCGGCAGTACCTGCGCCTGGCCGTCCGCAATACGGAGGACAATGACAAGCTGCTGGCGGCCCTGCGCCCCCTGTGCAGCCAATAAAAAAATCCCTCCTGACCGGGAACGGTCAGGAGGTTTTTTTCAGAAATCAACAGTGCCGTCCAGCACCCGCAGATCGTAGGGCTCAAAGGTCACGCGGCGGTATTTCTCCACGTCCATCTTCACGCCGGTCCAGTCGGAGTGGATCTCGCCGTTCTGCTTGATGAGAATATCATACAGAATGTCATAGGTCACGCCGTCGTCGCCCTTTTCCACGATGGTGGAATAGGGCAGGGTCTTGTGGTACGTCATGTGCAGGCCCTTGTACTCAAAGTGGAAGCCGTTGCGCATACGGCAGCCGTCCAGCCCCCGATAGGTGAACAGGCGCTTCAGGTCCTGCAGAATGGGGTCGTGATCCTGGTCATACAGGTTCTCCGGCGTGGTTTCGGTATAGTCATACCGGAACTGGATGGGGATGCCATAGGGCAGGAAACGCTCCACATACTGGGGGAGCTTCTCCGCCGGGTATTTCTTGTACAGCACGCAGTTGATGCGGGTGGGGCAGGCGATCTGCCCCAGCACCTGGTCGGGACTCTCCTCCACGTATTTTACCAGGTGGCGGGAGACGTTCATGCAGGTGATCTTGTCCCGGTTGCGTCGGGTGAAGTCCAGCATTTCCTCGGCGGTGTAGAACCCGGTCTGCACCGGGAAGGTGGTGTTGATATACACCTTGTGGGTGGTGGGGATAACGTCCAGCATTTTTTGAAGGGACTCCAGATTGGCCAGAGGCTCGCCGCCGGTGAACACGAAATCGCACCGGGGGGTGATGGCGTCCATGGTGCGGATGCTCTCCAGAATGGCGTCCAGGCTGAAGCCAGTGCAGTCGGCGTATTCCTTTTTGTTGATGCAGAAGGGGCAGTGGTTGTTGCAGTCGTAGGGCACGAAAACCGTGACGGTTGCGCCGCCCTCGCGGGTCTTATAGGGGTTGTTGCTCATATGTTGATCCAGTCCTCCCAGAAAATCTTCCCGAATATTCTATACCGTTTTCGGCAGAAAAGCAAGGAATTTCTCATAAAATGCCTGTTTATTTTAAGACGAACCGCCAAAATTTTACGGCAATGGCAATTGACAGCCGCCTGGGATTGGTATACAGTATCGCAGGGCCCTTTTTATGGGAAATGCGGCGGCCCGGACATTCCAGGAGGTGTGTTTTGTTGAAGGAATTGCTTACCCTGTTTCTGACCTTTGCCAAGGTGGGGGTCATGACCTTCGGCGGCGGCTATGCCATGCTGCCGATTTTGCAGCGGGAGGTGGTGGAAAACAAGGGATGGACCACCGATGAGGAGCTGACCGATTATTTCGCCATCGGCCAGTGTACCCCCGGCGTCATTGCCGTGAACACCGCCACGTTTATCGGCCAGAAGCGCCGCGGTATTCTGGGCGGCATCGTGGCCACCCTGGGCGTGGTGTTTCCGTCCCTGGTGATCATTGCGGCCCTGGCCGGCGTCATCACCACGTTTTCCCATCTGGCGTGGGTGCAGCACGCCTTTGCTGGGATCCGGGTGTGCGTGTGTGTGCTGATTTTCAACGCCGTGCTGAAGCTGTGGAAGGGCGCGGTGAAGGACGTGTGGGGCCTGGTGATCTTCCTGGTGATCCTGGCGCTGTCGGTGTTCACCAAGCTCTCGCCCATTATCTATGTGTTGGCGGCAGCCGTGGCGGGACTTCTCATTAAGAATCTGGGGGCGAAGCGGTCATGATCTATTTGCAGCTGTTTTATGAATTTTTCAAAACCGGCCTGTTCGCCGTAGGCGGCGGTCTGGCCACCCTGCCGTTTCTGTATGACATGGCGGACCGCACCGGATGGTTTACCCGCACCCAGCTGGCAGATATGCTGGCGGTGTCCGAGTCTACCCCCGGCCCCATCGGTGTGAACATGGCTACCTATGTGGGCTATGTCACCCGGGGCATTCCCGGGGCCATTGTATCCACTCTGGGCCTGGTGACACCGTCGGTGATCGTGATCCTCATGATCGCGGCATTCCTGAAGGCCTTTCGGCACAACCGGTATGTGGAGGCGGCATTTTACGGGCTGCGCCCGGCGTCCACGGCCATGGTGGCCGCAGCGGGCCTGTCTGTGGTGGCCATCACCCTGCTGAATACCGGAGCCACGGGCCTGGCGATTGTAAACTGGAAGGCATTGGCTCTGGCGGCGGTGATTCTGGCGCTGACCCGCTGGGTGAAGCCCACCAAGGGCCTGCACCCCATTGTGTTCATCCTGGCCTCCGCCGTGGTGGGGGTCGTGTTCGGCTTCTGAATACGGATAGTGATATTTCTGAATGATATTACGAATGGGATTCGGTTTTATCGGGAAAAACGTCAAATACAAAAAGAAAGACACGCGCAAGCGTGTCTTTCTTTTTGGTGCCCCGTCGGGGATTCGAACCCCGGACACCCTGCTTAAAAGGCAGGTGCTCTACCGACTGAGCTAACGGAGCGTGGCACATATACAAAAAAGGATGGGGGCATCCGAAAAGGCGTGGCAGGGATGGCTGGACTCGAACCAGCGGATGAGGGAGTCAAAGTCCCTTGCCTTACCACTTGGCTACACCCCTGTGTGGAGAAAAGGAATCAGGGATTGGGATCGCTCCCAATCCCTGATATTCAGTGGGGTGGGTAAAGGGACTCGAACCCTCGACACCCGGAACCACAATCCGGTGCTCTAACCAACTGAGCTACACCCACCATATGAAAACCGCAAGGGACGCTGCCGATATGCTCCAGTAAAGAAGTGGCGCGCCAGAAGGGACTCGAACCCCTGGCCTACTGCTTAGAAGGCAGTTGCTCTATCCAGCTGAGCTACTGGCGCATGAGTAAGTGGAGCGGGTGACGGGAATCGAACCCGCATCCCCAGCTTGGAAGGCTGGTGCCCTGGCCATTGTGCTACACCCGCATGCGCCCTCCGCGAAATCGTCAGCTTTGTCATGATACCATATGTATCCGGGCTCTGTCAAGAGAAAAATAAATTTTTCCCCGCGAAATCCGAAAATGGGCGCGCGGCGCGGGGCCGCGCGCCCTGAGCGGCTTATCTTCCGGTTTCCGGCAGGGGAAACAGGGTCCAGGGCCAGGCGGCCGGGGGCTGGTGGGTGAACACCATGCTCCGTCCCGTTTCCGGGTGGGTAAAGCCCAGCCGCCAGGACCACAGGGCCAGCGTCTCGCCGTCCCCGGCGCCGCCGTATTTCCGGTCTCCCACCAGAGGGAAGCCCCGGCTGGCAAACTGCACCCGGATCTGGTGGGTGCGGCCGGTGTGCAGGGTGATCCGCACCAATGACAAGCCGTCCCGGGAGGCCAGTCGCTGAAAATCCAGCTCCGCCGGACGGACGTCCGGCCCCGGCTCCTGTGCCACCACCGTGCGCCGCCGCACCGGGTCGCGGCCCAGCAGGTCCCGCCATGTCCCGCTGTGTCCCGGGTCACCCCGGACCACGGCCAGGTATGTTTTCCGGAACTGATGGTCCCGGACCTGACCGGACAGAATGGAGGCCGCAGCGGCGGACCGGGCGAACACCATGACCCCGCCGGTGGCGGCATCCAGCCGGTGAACGGTGCGGATGCAGGGGGTGCCCAGCTGGCGGCGCAGCAGCTCCGGCATACCGCCGGGCTCGTCGGTGCTGAGGATACCAGGGGGCTTCACCGCCACGGCGATGCGCTTGTCGGCGTACAGCAGCTTCATATCACTCACCGGTCTGGACGGCCTCGCCCACGGTGCCGTCCCAGGCGTCCAGACTCTCGCTGTACTCCACCCGTCCGATGGAGCAGCCCTCGCCGATGCGGACCCGGCGTCCCCGGACCACGTCGGCCTGGGTGTATTCCAGGTCCACATCATCGCCCTCGATATCGCCTGCCTGGGCGCAGGAGCAGCTGCTGCGGAACAAGCCCAGCAGGGACTTCTGCTGGGGCTGATAAATGCGGATGCTGCCGCCGCCGATGCTGCCGATGCGGATGCCGCGGTTGGCGGCGATCTCCACGGTTTCCGCGTTCAGCAGGCCCGGGATGCCGGCCATGCCGGAAATGCGGACGGCTTCCGCCTCCACGCCGCCGGAGACGTTCATGGCGCCGGAGCAGCGCAGCTCCTGGCAGTGGATGTCCGCCGCCTCCAGGCCGCCGGATACGTCTACCTCGCCGCCCTCCAGGCTGCCGCTTACCTTCATGGCGCCGGAGCTGTGGATCCGGCCCCGGGACAGGATGCTGCCCTCGCATTTCACCGCGCCGGAGCAGCTGAGGCTCTCGCAGGTGATGCTGCCGGTGACCTTGCTGCTGCCGCTGCTGCGAACCTCGCCGGCGCAGTCCACGTCTCCCTGGACCCGGGCGCTGCCGGAGCAGCTGAGGCTCTGACACCGCAGATCTCCCTGGACCGTGCCGCTGCCGCTGATGGACACCCGGTCGTATTCGCCGCCGGGCATGGTGCTGCTGCCGGAAATTCTCATATCCATCTTCTCGTTCATAATGTGACCTCCTTCAATAATTCCAATACGTCCTCCTGGCGCTGGCCCTCCGCCACCACGGCGCGGCGGACCTCCTCCAGAGGAAATTCCCTGCGGCCATAGGCCGTTTCAATAATGAGCTTTCGCCGGGCCATAACGGTCTGACGCTTCTCCGCCAGACTGGCCGCCAGCTCGTCCAGGGTCTGGTGCTCCTTGTTGTCCAGAATCAGCCGGACCCGCTGGCAGATCTGGTCCCGGCGGAAGAAGGTTTCCTGTCCCGTGGACGTGGACCGCCGCAGGAACCACGCCTCCGGAATCAGCCCCATCCGCTTCCACCGGTACAGGGCCCCGTAGGAGATGCCGAACGTCTCCAGCAGCTCCTTTTTTGAGATCAACTCCTGATCCATATCGTTCCTCCCTTCGCTTTTGGATACGTAACAGTGTTCTGTAACATTGTTATGATGATAGCATAACAGTGTTACGTTGTCAAGGGGGCGGATAAAAAAATATGGCTCCCATCATTGTGCACAATTCCCAGAGCTTTCTCCATAGGAAAATATAGCTTCGCAGGGGGTTGTTTTGTGGAAAAAGCGGTGTTATACTGTCCCATTGAGTACAGGATTTTTTGAGATCAGAGGTGTGTTCCATGGAAGAAAATCGCAAAAGGGGCGCGCTGTCCGTCAACATGACGGAGGGGTCCCTGTGGAAAAATATGCTGCTGTTCAGTCTGCCGCTGATGGTGACCCAGGTGCTGGAGGTGCTGTTCAACCTCAGCGACGTGGCCATCGCCGGTAAATTTGCCGACTATCGCGCCCTGGGCGCGGTAGGGTCCACCACGCTGCTGGTGTCGCTGTTTACGGGGCTGCTGATCGGCATGGGCAGCGGCGTCAATGTGGCGGTGGCCCGGGGCCTGGGCATGGGCGACCGGGAGCGGGTGGAAAAGACGGTCCACACGTCCTTCGTGCTGTGCGCCGCCTTCGGCATCATTGTGTGCCTGATCTGCATGCTGCTGGCAGGTCCTATGCTGACCATGCTGCATACCAAGGACGAGCTGATTGACGGAGCCACTCTGTATCTGAAAATATATGCCCTGAGCATGCCGGCCATGGCCATCTACAACTGCGGCAACGGCATTATGAGCGCCATGGGCGACACCCGGCGGCCGCTGCTGTATCTGTCCGTCGCCGGTGTGCTGAATGTGATTCTGAACCTGTTCTTCGTCATCCGGTGCCACATGGCCGCCGAGGGCGTGGCCGTGGCCAGCGTGATCGCCCAGTGCCTGTCGGCTCTGCTGATCGTGCTGCACCTGCTGGGGCGGAAGGATGCCTGCCGTCTGTGCCTGTCCAGGCTGCGGGTGCATCCGCAGGAGGCCAGGCGGGTGCTGACCATCGGCATCCCCACGGGTCTGCAAAACGCGATCTTCGCCATTGCCAACCTGTTTGTCCAGGTGGGCGTCAACTCCTTCGATGCGGTAACGGTGTCCGGCGCTGCGGCCGCCGCCAACGCCGATACCCTGCTGTTCAACATGATGGCGGCGTTCTACACCGGCTGCGCCAGCTTCGTCAGCCGGAACTGGGGCGCGGGCAAGACCCAGCGCATTACCAAGAGCTATCTGGTGAGCATGTGCTATGCCGCCGGTGTGGGGGCCATATGCGGCGTTTTGCTGCTGCTGTTCGGCCGCAGCTTCCTGTCTCTGTTTGCCAACGAGACCGGGGTCATCGACGCGGGCATGGAGCGGCTGCGGATCATGAGCTTTTCCTATGTGGTGTCGCCCCTGATGGACGCCAGCATCGCCGCCTCCCGGGGCATCGGCAAGAGCGTGGTGCCCACGGTTATCGTGGTCATGGGCTCCTGTGTGTTCCGGGTCATCTGGGTGTACACCATCTTCGCTTGGTTCGGCACCATCACGTCCCTGTATCTGCTGTATATCTTCTCCTGGGCCATTACCGGCGCAGCGGAGCTGCTGTATTTCCGCCGCAGCTACAAAAAGGTCATTCTGGCGCAGCAGAACTGGTAGGCATAATTTCTTCCCCCCGCGCATGTAATGCATGGAGGGGGGAAATGCGATGAAGCCTGCTGTTTTCCTGTACGGCGTGCCGGGCCAATACGGCAATTATGCGGCGGCGCTGGAGGCTGCCGGAGCCAGGGTGGTGCTGTGCCGGGACCTGTACCGCAGCCTGGACTGCGACGGACTGCTGCTGCCCGGCGGCGGGGACATCCGGGGTCCGCTGCCGGGAACGGAGACGTTCCTGGTGGATTCCTTTGTCCGGTCCCGGCGGCCCATCCTGGGCATTTGCCGGGGAATGCAGGCGCTGAACGTCTATTGGGGCGGCACCCTGCGGGATATTTCCGGCCACCAGCTGCCCCGGGGCGATATGGTGCACCCCACCCGGGCGGAGGGGATCATGGCGCGGCTGCTGGGGGAGCACCCTGCCGTTACCAGCTGCCACCATCAGGCGGCGGACCGCCTGGCAGAGCCCCTGCGGCCGGTGCAATGGGCGGAGGACGGCGTGACAGAGGCAGTGGTGCATCAGGAGCTGCCGGTGCTGGGGGTCCAGTGGCACCCGGAGCGGCAGAGCTATGCCCTGTGCCGGGAGGACGCCCCGGACGCCCGGGAGATCTTCCGCTATTTTGTGACACAGATGAAGGAGACGCCATGAGCAAGCCCATACGGGAACTGAATCTGGAGCTGGGACGGCCCGACGCGGCGGAGGCTCTGCGCCGCCTGGCGGCGGAGGTGGAGGCGGCCCGTCATCTGGGAACCCCGGCCATGAAGCTGATCCACGGATACGGCTCCTCCGGCAGGGGCGGGCGGCTGCGCACCGCCTGCCGCACCTGGCTGCGGCAGCAGGAGCTGTGCTTTTTGCCCGGGGAGGAATTCACTATATTCAATGAGGAGGCACGGCGGTGGCTGGCCGTGTGTCCCCGCTTGCGGCAGGACCGGGACCTGGACGCGGAAAACCGGGGCGTTACCTTTGTGCTGCTGAAAAAATAGAATATCCTCCGGCATATCCTGCGGCGGACGCCTTTGCGTCCGCCGGTTTTTCTTGCCCGGAGCCGCCGGATGTGCTACACTGAGGAGGAACTGTACGCACGGAGGACCTTTTATGAAACGCATTGCCAGTATCCAGGACATCTCCTGCCTGGGGCGCTGCTCCCTGACGGTGGCGCTGCCGGTGATTTCCGCCATGGCGGTGGAATGTGCCATTGTGCCCACGGCGGTGCTCAGCACCCACACCATGTTCCCCGGCTTCATCAGCCGGGACCTGTCGGACCAGCTGCTGCCCATCGCCCGCCACTGGAAAAGCCAGAACGTGACCCTGGACGCCATCTGCACCGGCTATCTGGCTTCCCCTCTGCAAACGGAGGAGGTCTGCCGGTTTTTCGACCTGCTGGCGGGGCCGGATACCCTGCTGTTCGTGGACCCGGCCATGGCCGACGGCGGCCGGCTGTATGCCGGCTTCGGGCCGGATTTTCCCGGGTATATGCGCCGGGTGGTGGCCCGGGCCCATGTGGCGGTGCCCAACGTGACGGAGGCCTGCCTGCTGACGGGCACCCCCTACCGGGAGACGGAGGACCTGTCCTGGTGGCGGGACCTGCTGCGCCGGGTGGCGGACCTGGGACCCCGGTACCCGGTGCTCACCGGCGTGCCCTTCGGGCCGGACCGGCTGGGCGTTCTGGCGCTGGACCCGGATACCGGCGGCTTCTTCGACTATCATACCCCCCGGGTCCACGACCATTTCCACGGCACCGGCGACATCTTCTCCGCTGCCTGCGCCGGGGCCATGGTCCGGGGCAAAAGCCTGCCGGAGGCTCTGCGCCTGGCGGCGGATTTCACCCTGGCCTGTATTCAGGCCACCTGCCGGGACCCCAACGCCCCCTGGTACGGTGTGGAGTTTGAGAAGGCCCTGCACCTGCTGCCGGGGCTGCTGGAGGGTTGATTTTGCCCCGGCCGGGGAACTTTTCCGGAAATTTTGCTGAAAATCCCTAAAAATATAGTTGTCAGAACCGGCAAAATATTATATAATCCATATGTTGAGCGAATGCGCGGCGGAAAAACCGCGCTTGTACAGAAAACGAAGGGAGAACAACCACTATGACTGCCAACGACATCCGCAACATCGCCCTGCTGGGCCACGGCGGCTCCGGCAAGACTTCTCTGGCCGAGCAGATGCTCTTTATGACCAAGGGTACCGACCGCCTGGGCCGCACCTCCGACGGCAACACCACCTGCGACTACGACGCCGAGGAGATCAAGCGCCAGATTTCCATTTCCCTGGCCTTTGCTCCCGTGAATTATAAGGGCGTGAAGATCAACGTCATGGATGCCCCCGGCAACTTCGACTTCTCCGGCGAGGCTCTGTCCGCCATCCGTGCCGCCGAGTGCGCCGTGCTGGTGGGCGCCGCCAAGGACGGCCTGTCCGTGGGTATGGAGCGCTCCTGGAAGATGCTGGGCAAGAAGCCCCGCATGATCTTCATCAACCGCACCGATGAGGACAACAGCGACTACCAGTCCTGCCTGGACGCCCTGAAGGGCAAGTTCGGCCAGGCCATCGCGCCCATCGTGGCTCCCGTGATCGACGGCAACAAGAAGGTCACCGCCATTGTGGACCTGCTGCACAACACCGCCTATGAGGTCAAGGGCGGCAAGGCCGCTGCCTGCGCCATCCCCGCCGACATGGCCGACGAGGTGGAGGCCCTGCGTGCCGAGCTGATGGAGGCCGCCGCCGGCGCCGACGAGGAGCTGATGGAGAAGTTCTTCGACACCATGGAGCTGTCCGCCGAGGATATGGCCAAGGGCCTGAAGCTGGGCGTCCGCGACGGCAGCGTCTGCCCTGTGCTGTGCGGCTCCGCCATCACCGGCCTGGGTGTGGAGATGCTGATGCAGACCATCCTGGACCTGGTGCCCGTGGCCACCGATATGCCCGCCGAGGCCGCTCAGGATGACAACGGCAACGACATCCAGGTGGCCTTCGATCCCAACGGCGCCGCCGCCGCCATCGTATTCAAGACCATTTCCGATCAGTACGGCAAGTATTCCATGATCAAGGTCATCCGCGGCAAGGTCACCGGCGACGTGGCCCTGTATAACCCCACCACCGGCAACACCGAGAAGCTGGGCCGCCTGTATGTCATGAAGGGCAAGAAGGGCGAGGAGACCAAGGAGATCTGCTGCGGCGACATCGGCGCCATCGGCAAGATGGACCGGGTCAAGACCGGCGATACCCTGTGCGATCCCAAGAACATCGTGAAGCTCCACGGCATGGACTATGCCCAGCCCTGCTACAGCCGCGCCATCTCTCCCAAGACCAAGCAGGAGATCGAGAAGCTGGGCACCGGCCTGAACAAGCTCAACGAGGAGGATCCCACCTTCCATGTGGTCAACAACGCCGAGACCCACCAGACCGTCATCTCCGGTGCCGGCGATATCCAGATCGACGTGCTGTGCGCCAAGCTGAAGAGCCGCTTCGGCGTGGACGCGGAGCTGTCCGCTCCCCGGGTAGCCTATCGCGAGAAGATCCGCTCCACCGTCCGCAAGCAGGGCCGGTATAAGAAGCAGACCGGCGGCAGCGGCCAGTTCGGCGACGTCCATATCATCTTCGAGCCCCAGAACGAGCAGGAGGATATGATCTTCGAGGAGAACGTGTTCGGCGGCTCCGTGCCCAAGAACTACTTCCCCGCCGTTGAAAAGGGCCTGCGCGAGAGCTGCCAGCACGGCGTGCTGGCCGGCTATCCCGTGGTGTTCCTGAAGGCCACCCTGGTGGACGGCTCCTATCACCCGGTGGACTCCTCCGAAATCGCCTTCAAGCTGGCCGCCAACCTGGCCTTCAAGGCCGCTCTGCCCGAGGCCAAGCCCGTGCTGATGGAGCCCATCGGCGAGCTGAAGGTCACCATTCCCGACAGCTACCTGGGCGACGTGATGGGCGACCTGAACAAGCGCCGGGGCCGCGTCATGGGCATGAACCCCACCGGCGACGGCGAGCAGGTGCTGGAGGCCGAGGTCCCCATGGCCGAGATGATGAGCTATGCCATCGACCTGCGCTCCATGACCCAGTCCCGCGGCACCTTCACCTTCAACTTCGTCCGCTACGAGGATTGCCCCGCCGCGGCCCAGGAGAAGGCCATTGCCGAGGCCAAGGCTCTGGCCGAGGCTGAGTAAGTCTCCCCAAATAAGTACCCAAGGCCCCCGGCTTTCGCCGGGGGCCTTGTTCTGTCCTGGGGATTATTGACTTTCCCCGGTGGGTAAACTATAATAGGCTGCGGCAAGAGTTTCTTCAACCGTTCCGATTTTCCGTCGGACAGACCCATCGGGGGCTTTATTTATGAATTATCGCATTATTTTCCATATGGCGGGACGGGTCCTGCTGGCGGAGGCGGGGCTGCTGGTCCTGCCGCTGGCGGTGTCCCTCCTGTATCGGGAGGACTGCGCCTGGGCGGTGCTGGCCTCCATGGCCGTGGCCGCCGTTCTGGGCGGGCTGCTGACGCTGCTGGCCCGGCCCCGCAGCCACAAGTTCTTCAGCCGGGAGGGATACATCATCGTGGCCCTGGCCTGGGTGCTGCTGTCGGCGGTGGGGGCCCTGCCCTTCTGGTTCAGCCGGGAGATTCCCTCCTATGCCGACGCATTTTTTGAGACGGTCAGCGGCTTCACCACCACCGGGGCCTCCATCCTGACGGACGTGGAGGCCATGAGCCACGGGCTGCTGTTCTGGCGCAGCTTCACCCACTGGGTGGGCGGCATGGGGGTGCTGGTGTTCATCACCATGCTCTCCGGCAGCACCGACCGCTCCATGAACATCCTCAAGGCGGAGATGCCCGGCCCGGTAAAGGGCAAGCTGACCCCCCGGACCCGGGACACCGCCCGGGTGCTGTATCTGCTGTATTTTCTTATCACGGCGGTGCTGGTGGGCATGCTGCTGCTGGGGGGTATGCCCCTGTTTGACAGCCTGGTCCACGCCTTCGGCACCGTGGGCACCGGCGGCTTCGGCATCAGGGCCGACTCCATTGCCTCCTACTCCCCGTATATCCAGGGGGTCATCACCGTTTTCATGATCCTCTGCGGCATCAACTTCAACCTCTATTATCTGCTGTTGCTGCGCCAGTGGCGGGCGGCCCTGCGCAGTGACGAGCTGTGGACCTATCTGGGGCTGGCGGCCCTGGCCACCGGCGTTATCACCCTGGACCTGCGGGGGGTGTACGGCGGCCTGGGCACCTGCCTGCGGCAGGCGGCGTTTCAGGTGGGCTCCGTCCTCACCACCACCGGCTATGCCACGGCGGACTTCAACGTCTGGCCGGGGCTGTCCCGAGCAATTTTATTTGCGCTGATGTTCATCGGCGGCTGCGCCGGGTCCACCGCCGGCGGTCTGAAGGTATCCCGGGCCATGATCCTGCTGCGGACCATCCGCCGGGAGATCAATCGCCTGGTCCACCCCCGGCGGGTCACCGCTGTCCGCTGCGACGGCAAGGCCCTGAGCAGCGAGGTCCAGCGGGGCGTCAGCATCTATTTCGCTCTGTACTGCCTGTGCATCCTGGTGACCTTCCTGTGCCTCAGCGGGGAGCCCTTCTCCCTGGAAACGAATCTGTCGGCGGTGGTGTCCTGCTTCAACAACGTGGGTCCGGGCCTGGGGGCCGTGGGCCCCGCCGGAAGCTACGCCGGGTATTCCGTCCTGTCCAAGCTGCTGCTGTCGGCGGCCATGCTGATGGGGCGGCTGGAGATCTATCCCATGCTGGTGGCCCTGTCCCCCTCCGTCTGGCGCAAGGATTAAGAAGAAAAAACTCTGTGTGATTTCGTCACACAGAGTTTTTTGCGCTTGCGTCCATGGCCCCGCGCCTTTCCTGCCTGGCCTTGACGGCAGGCGGACGGCCTGATATACTGAGCATATCAGCATGGAAGGAAGGTTGGCTATGTGGCATGAGATAAGGGACAATCAGGATGCTAAAGCGCTTATGGCTGCCGTGGGTGGATTCCACGACAGCTGCGTCAAGGAGATACACTATATCAGCGGCGCGTGTGTGCTCGGCGACCTGGGTATGTGGCCACTGAACAGCCGACGCAGTCTGCGGGTACTGATCCAGCGGCAGTTTGAGGAGAACTCCGTGGTGGAGCTGGAATTTCTGGGGCTGAAATATCTGCATCTGCGGCCCGTAACGGAGGATTATACCTGCGAGCTTCTGGACGCTACCCTGGTGTGGAAGAACGGCGATATCTACTGGTGCGACTGCGGTGTGCCGGAGGAGAAGCTGACGGATTATGACGGAACCCTGATCTGCGCCGCCGGTCTGCGCTGGCGCCCGATTGATCACGGCCTGGGGCAGGAGAATTTCTATACGGCCAGAGAACCGGAGAACGCGTAAAGCAGGCGGATGAATCATATGCTCCCCCTGTGAGAGACGGCGGAACCCTGCGGCCTCTCATAGGGGGAGCATTGTCATGTTTATTTCAGATATTTCTTCAGATACTGCCCTGTATAGGACTGGGGGCACGCTGCCACGGTCTCCGGGGTGCCGGCGCACACCAGCGTACCGCCGCCGGAGCCGCCCTCGGGCCCCAGGTCGATGATCCAGTCGGCGGATTTGATCACGTCCAGGTTGTGCTCGATGACCAGCACCGTGTTCCCGGCATCTACCAGCCGCTGCAAAACCTCCAGCAGCTTCTTCACGTCGTCGGAGTGCAGGCCGGTGGTGGGCTCATCCAGGATATAGAAGGTGCGGCCCGTGGCCCGGCGGGACAGCTCCGTGGCCAGCTTCACCCGCTGGGCCTCGCCGCCGGACAGCGTGGTGGAGGACTGGCCCAGCTTCACATAGCCCAGGCCCACATCGCACAGGGTCCGCAGCTTTTCGGCGATCCTGGGCACCGGGGCGAAAAATTCCAGCGCCTCCTCCGCCGTCATGTCCAGCACGTCGGAGATGCTCCTGCCCTTGTATTTCACCTCCAGGGTTTCCCGGTTGTAGCGCTTGCCGTGGCACACCTCGCAGGGGACATATACGTCGGACAGGAAGTGCATCTCGATCTTCAGCATGCCGTCGCCGCAGCAGGCCTCGCAGCGGCCGCCCTTGGTGTTGAAGGAGAATCGTCCCGGGCCGTAGCCCCGGGCCTTGGCCTCCTGGGTGGCGGCGAACAGATTGCGGATCTCGTTGAACAGCCCCGTATAGGTGGCGGGATTGGAGCGGGGGGTGCGGCCGATGGGGCTCTGGTCGATGCCCACCACCTTGTCCAGGAACTCCTCGCCCTCTATGGCGTCGTGCCGGCCGGGCCGGGCCTTCATGCGGTTCAGGTCTGCCCCCAGGCGCTTGAAGATAATCTCGTTGACCAGAGAGGATTTCCCGGAGCCGGACACGCCGGTAACGCAGGTAAAGGTCCCCAGGGGGACGGATACGTCGATATGCCGCAGATTGTTTTCCGCCGCGCCCCGGACGGTGAGAAATTCCCCGCTGCCGGGGCGGCGCTTTTCCGGCACGGGAATGGACCTTTTGCCGCTTAAATACTGGCCCGTCAGGCTGTTGGGATTGGCCATGACCTCCTCCGGCGTGCCGGCGGCCATGACCTGTCCGCCGTGGGCCCCGGCCCCGGGGCCGATGTCGATGAGGTAGTCGGCGGCGCGCATGGTGTCCTCGTCGTGCTCCACCACGATCAGGGTGTTGCCCAGGTCCCGCAGCCGCTTCAGGGTGGCCAGCAGCTTGTCATTGTCCCGCTGGTGCAGACCGATGGAGGGCTCGTCCAGAATATACAGCACCCCCATAAGGCTGCTGCCGATCTGGGTGGCCAGGCGGATGCGCTGGCTCTCGCCGCCGGAGAGGGTGCCGCTGGACCGGGACAAGGTCAGGTAGCTGAGGCCCACGGACTGCAAAAAGCCCAGCCGGGCGCGGATCTCCTTGAGGATCTGGGCCGCGATGAGCTGCTGCGTCTCCGTCAGGGTCAGAGCGTTGAAAAATTCCAGCTCCCGGTCCACCGGCAGCTCCGTGGCCTCCATAATGGACAGGCCGCCCACCGTCACCGCCAGCGCCTCCGGCCGCAGACGGCGGCCCTTGCACGCCGGGCAGGGGCACTGGGTCATGAACTCCTCGAGCTCCCGCTTGCTGGCGTCGGACTGGGTTTCCTGATACCGGCGCTCCAGATTGTTGGCGATGCCCTCGAAGGGCTGGTACAGGGTGCCCCGGCCCCGGGGCTGGTCATAGTGCAGCTCCAGCTTTTCGCCCCGGGTGCCGTAGAAAATCACGTCCCGAACCTCCGGGGACAGCTGGCGCACCGGGGTTTGCAGGGAGAAGCGGTATTTTTTCGCCAGGGCCTCAAAATACATCCGGCTGATGCCGTCAGAGCGGATGGAGTTCCACCCCGGGGCCACGATGGCCCCGTCCAGGATGGACAGGCTGTCATCGGGGAGGATGATGGCCGGGTCCGCCTTCAGCTGCATCCCCAGGCCCGTGCAGGTGGGGCAGGCGCCGAAGGGATTGTTGAAGGAGAACATCCGGGGCGTCAGCTCCTCGATGCTGATGCAGCAGTCGTCGCAGGCGTAATTCTGGGAGAAGGTCAGGTCCTGCCCCTCCCGCACCAGGTTCACCAGCACGATGCCGCCGGACAGATGCGACGCCGTCTCCACGGAGTCCGTCAGCCGCTGGGCCCCGTCGGGCCGGACGATGAGCCGGTCCACCACGATCTCGATGCTGTGCTTCTTGTTCTTCTCCAGGGGAATGTCCTCGGACAGGTCATAGAGGTTCCCGTCGGCCCGGACCCGGACATAGCCGGAGCGGCGGGCGTCCTCGAACACCTTGGCGTGCTCGCCCTTGCGGCCCCGGACCACCGGGGCCAGCACCTGGATGCGGGTGCCCTCCGGCAGGGCCATGATCTGGTCGATGATCTGGTCGATGGTCTGCTGCCGGATCTCCTTGCCGCATTTGGGGCAGTGGGGCGTGCCCACCCGGGCCCACAGCAGCCGCAGATAGTCGTAGATCTCCGTCACCGTGCCCACGGTGGAGCGGGGGTTTTTGCTGGTGGTCTTCTGGTCGATGGAGATGGCGGGGGACAGGCCGTCGATATAGTCCACATCAGGCTTGTCCATCTGACCCAGGAACATCCGGGCATAGCTGGACAGACTCTCCACATACCGGCGCTGGCCCTCGGCATAGATGGTGTCGAAGGCCAGGGAGGATTTCCCGGACCCGGACAGTCCCGTCAGCACCACCAGCTTGTCCCGGGGAATGGTGACGTCGATGTTTTTCAGGTTGTTCTCCCGGGCGCCCTTGATGAAAATATGATCTTGCATGGTCGTTCGTCCTTAGTCCACAATAATATCCGCCGTTTTGGCCCGCAGCAGGGACAGCAGGGCCTGGGGGTCACACTGGACCTGGTGGCCGATGCGGCCCGCCGACACCATGATGGTGGGAAGGTCTGCCGCCGTCCGGTGGAACACCGTGGGGAAGGATTTTTTCATGCCAACGGGGCTGCACCCGCCGTGGACATAGCCGGTCAGGGGCAGCAGCTCCTTCTGGGGCAGCATGGCCACGGACTTCTCCCCCACCGCCCTTGCGGCCTTTTTCAGGTCCAGATTCTCCGCCACCGGGATGTCGAACACATAGTAGCCCCCGCTGGCTCCCCGGGTCACCAGAGTCTTAAAGACGCAGGCCGGGTCCTGGCCCAGAGCCTGGGCCACGGACACCCCGTCAATGGGGCCGTTGGGGTCATAGGTGTGGGGGGTATAGGGGATCTTTTTCTGCTCCAGCGTCCGCATGACGTTGGTTTTTTCTTCCTTATGCTTGGCCATGATGTGCCTCCTTATATTCCAATGCTCCGGGCCAGCCACCACAGAAGCAGCAGGTGTGCCGGATAAAATGCATACCAGATTCCTTGCAGGACGGGGCTATGGGGCCCCTGCCGGCCCCGGTACAGCCAGATCAGCGGCAGGGCTGCCGCCGCCAGCAGCTGCACGGGCAGGGTGACGCCCCAGAGGGTCATATCGGCGCTGGGCAGCAGCCAGCCGTTGATCACCAGCATGGCCGCCAGCTCCGGAAGCCGCCCTATATGCCATTGGCGGCACAGGGCGAACACCAGCACCGTCAGCACCCCGGGGCCGAAATAATCGGATTGCAGCGCCTCCCCCAGCAGATAGCCCGCCGCACCGGCGCACAGTGCCGCCAGCGGCAGGGGGATCTGCAGCCGCCGCATGGCCTCCATGGCCCACAGGGCCGCCGCGGCGATGAAGAACGTCCACAGGACATTCTGATACCCGGCGTCCACCGGCGTTCCGCTGAAGGCCAGGTCAAAGGGCACCTCCGACACCACGGCGCAGATCAGCAGCCGAAGGGTGTATTTTTCCCGGTTGTGGGTCCTGTACCACCCTTCGGCGATCTGGAAGGCGAAAATCGGGAAGGCCAGCCGCCCCACATACCGCATCCACATGACCGTGGGAAACAGGAGATAGCCCATGTGGTCCACCAGCATGGCGGCCATGGCCAGGAGCTTCAGGTCCAGGGCGCTGAGGTCAAGCCGGTTTTTTCCCATGGCCTCTCCTCATACCCGCCTGGGGCGGCCGGACACGGCGGCGGCCGCCCGGGCCTGCTGGGCCCGGACGTATTCCTCCACGTCGAAGGGCTCCGCCTGGGCGTCTGCCCGCAGATACAGGGGGTGGTGGGGATGCCCGGCCTTGGAGCAGCGGCCGCAGGTGACCCATTGGGCGCCGTATTCCCGGCCCAGGGCGATCATATCCTCCAGACAGGTCCAGAGGTAGGGGCGCTTTTCGATGATGGTCCCCCAGGCGGCCCACACCACCGGCCGGGGATTCAGGGACAGGGCATAGGCGAAGGCCCGCATATTCTCCCGGTGCAGCTCCGGGTTGCACTCCGGCTCCATATCGTCCGGGGAGGTGGCCCGCTGGGCGTAGACGTTGAACATGATGAACGAGTCGAAGCCGTTGGCCTTGGCCACCCGCTCCACGCTTTTCAGGGTGGGGTCCAGGTCCCCGGGCCGGGCGGTGGAGGGGTTGATGCCGATGCAGATCAGGGGCTTTTTCCCCCGGGTGCCCAGGATGTACCGGTACTCGGTGTATTCATTGGGGACGAACAGCCACTGCTGCACGTCATAGTCCGGACTGGGGGCCAGGGCCTTTTCCAGCTGGGTATCGAAGCGGATATCCCCCAGGCGGCGGATATCCACGGTGGGAACATGGGGCATGGCGCTTCCTCATTTCTCCCCCCGCAGGGCGATGATCTGATCGCGCAGCAGGGCGGCGTATTCAAACTCCAGCATTTTGCTGGCTTCCTTCATTTCCTTCTCCAGACGGCGGATGGTGGCCTCCCGCTCAGCGTCGGTGAGCTTGCGGCGGCCGGCCTGCTGCTCCTGCTGGGCGTCCTTGGAGATCTCCAGCACCTTGCGCACGTCCTTGCGGATGGTCTGGGGAACGATGCCGTGGGCCTTGTTATAGGCGTCCTGCTTCTCCCGGCGGCGCTCCGTTTCGTCCATGGCTGCCTGCATGGAGGGCGTGATGGTGTCGGCGTACAGGATCACCAGGCCCTGGGCGTTCCGGGCCGCCCGGCCGATGGTCTGGATCAGGCTGGTCTCGCTGCGGAGGAAGCCCTCCTTGTCGGCGTCCAGAATGGCCACCAGGCTCACCTCCGGCAGGTCCAGGCCCTCCCGCAGCAGGTTGATGCCCACCAGCACGTCAAATTCGCCCAGCCGCAGATCCCGGATGATCTCCATCCGCTGGATGGCGGCCACGTCGGAGTGCATATACCGCACCCGCAGGCCCAGACCCTTCATGTGGTTCGTCAGGTCCTCGGCCATGCGCTTGGTGAGGGTGGTCACCAGCACCCGCTCGTTTCGGTCGATGCGCAGGCGGATTTCGTCCACCAGGTCGTCGATCTGCCCCTCCACGGGGCGCACCTCCACCCGGGGATCCAGCAGACCCGTGGGCCGGATCACCTGCTCGGCCACCTGGTCGGCGTGCTCACGCTCATAGTCCCCGGGGGTGGCGGACACAAACACCGCCTGGTGATACCGCTCCTCAAACTCCGGGAATTTCAGAGGCCGGTTGTCGAAGGCGCAGGGCAGGCGGAAGCCGTATTCCACCAGGCTCTCCTTCCGGGCCCGGTCGCCGTTGTACATGGCCCGGACCTGGGGCAGGGTCACATGGCTCTCGTCCACAAACAGCAGGAAGTCCTCCGGGAAATAGTCCAGCAGGGTGGTGGGCGGGGAGCCGGGCTCCCGGCCGGAGATGACCCGGGAATAGTTCTCGATACCGGTGCAGTAGCCCAGCTCCCGCATCATCTCCAGGTCGTACCGGGTGCGCTGGTCGATGCGCTGGGCCTCGATGAGCTTGCCATGATCCTCAAACCACTTTTTCCGCTCCGCCAGCTCCTTTTCGATCTCCTCCGCCGCCCGCTCCATCTTGTCCTTGGTGGTGACATAGTGGCTGGCGGGGTAGATGGCCACGTGCTGAAGCACCCGCTGGGCCTGGCCGGTGACGGGGTTGATCTGGGAAATGCGGTCGATCTCGTCGCCGAAGAACTCCACGCGGATGGCATATCCGTTGGCGTACACCGGATAGATCTCCACCGTGTCCCCCCGGACCCGGAACATGTTCCGGTCAAAGGCAATGTCGTTGCGCTCATAGCGGATTTCCACCAGCTTGCGCAGCAGCTGGTCCCGGGGGTACTCCTTCCCCTGGCGCAGGGAGATCACCATGTTGGCATAGTCGATGGGGTCTCCCAGCCCGTAGATGCAGGACACCGACGACACCACGATCACGTCCCGCCGCTCAAACAGGGCGGCGGTGGCGCTGTGGCGCAGGCGCTCGATCTCGTCGTTGATGGCGGCGTCCTTTTCGATGAAGGTGTCCGTGTGGGGGATGTACGCCTCCGGCTGATAGTAGTCATAGTACGACACGAAGTATTCCACGGCGTTTTCCGGGAAGAAGGCCCGGAACTCCTCACACAGCTGGGCTGCCAGGGTTTTGTTGTGGGCCAGCACCAGGGTGGGCCGCTGGACCCGCTCGATGACCTTGGCCATGGTATAGGTCTTGCCGCTGCCGGTAACGCCCAGCAGCACCTGATCCCGCAGGCCGTTTTCAATGCCGCTGGCCAGTGTGTCGATGGCCTGGGGCTGGTCCCCGCTGGGGGTATAATCCGATACCACCTTGAACTGTCCCATAAGCGCCTCCTGTTCCGTGCAGTCGTGTAGTATTCTATTGTATCACCTTTATTTTTATCTGTAAACCTATTTTTCAAACAAATGTTCTGGAGCAAAAAGAGGAAAAGCGCTCTCCCCCCAAAGGGGAGAGCGCTTTTTCTTTTACCCGTTGAGAATCTGCATAAACTCCTGGCCGGTGATGGTTTCCTTTTCGTGAAGGAACTTGGCCAGCTCATCCAGCTTCTGGCGGTCGTCCTGCAAAATTTTCACAGCCTTCTGGTGCTGCCGCTCCACCAGGTCCACCACCAGCTGATCGATCTTGGCCTGGGTCTCCGGCGAGCAGGCCAGGGACGCATCCCCGCCCAGATACTGGTTGGTAACGGTCTCCAGTGCCACCATGCCGAATTCGTCGCTCATGCCGTACCGGGTCAGCATGGCCCGGGCCAGCTTGGTGGCCTGTTCGATGTCGTTGGACGCGCCGGTGGTGACGGAGCCGAACACCACCTCCTCGGCGGCACGGCCGCCGGTAAACGTGGCGATCTTGTTTTCGATCTCCTCCCGGCTCATCAGATAGTGGTTGCCCTCCTCCACCTGCATGGTATAGCCCAGCGCGCCGGAGGTCCGGGGAATGATGGTGATCTTCTGCACCGGGGCGGAATGGGTCTGGCGGGCCGCCACCAGGGCGTGGCCGATCTCGTGATAGGATACGATCCACTTCTCCTTGTCGGTGAGAATGGCGTTCTTCTTCTGATATCCGGCGATGACGGTCTCGATGCTCTCCTCCAGGTCGGCCTGGGTCACCAGCCTCCGCCCGTCCCGCACCGCCCGCAGGGCGGCCTCATTGACGATGTTGGCCAGCTCCGCGCCGGAAGCGCCGGAGGCCATCCGGGCCACGGTGCCGAAGTCCACATTCTCCGCCAGCTTGATCTTCTTGGCGTGGACCTTCAGGATCTCCTCCCGGCCCTTCAGATCCGGCAGCTCCACCGGCACCCGGCGGTCGAAGCGGCCGGGCCGGGTCAGGGCCGGGTCCAGAGACTCCGGCCGGTTGGTGGCCGCCAGGATGATCACGCCGGAGTTGTCGTCGAAGCCGTCCATTTCCGTCAGCAGCTGGTTCAGAGTCTGCTCCCGCTCATCGTTGCCGCCGTACTGGCCGCCGCTGCGCTTCTGGCCGATGGCGTCGATCTCGTCGATGAACACGATGCAGGGGGCCTTTTCCTTGGCCTGGCTGAACAGGTCCCGGACCTTGGACGCGCCCATGCCCACGAACATCTCCACAAATTCCGAGCCGGAGATGGAGAAGAAGGGCACCTGGGACTCGCCTGCCACGGCCTTGGCCAGCATGGTCTTGCCGGTGCCCGGAGGGCCCACCAGAAGGATGCCCTTGGGCATGGATGCGCCGATCTCCTGATACTTACCGGGGTCGTGGAGATAGTTGACGATCTCCTGCAGGTTCTCCTTGGCCTCATCCTCGCCGGCCACGTCGGCAAAGCGGATGCCCTGGGAGGACTGGACATAGATCTTGGCATTGGACTTCCCTGCGCCGAACATCATGGACCCGGGGCCTCCGGCCCGGTCCGTCAGCTTCTTGGCCATCAGCTGGCCGACGGCGATGAACAGGACGATGGGCAGCACCCACGTCAGCACGACGCTCAGCAGGGGCGAGGTCTGCTCCACAATGTCCCGGGTAAACTCCGCCCCGGCGTCGTACAGCCGCTGGGTCAGGTCCGGATCGTTCATGGGGCCGGTCTTATAGATCTTGCTGCCGTCCTTGTTGGTGAAGATGATCTGGTTGTCCTCCACCTCCACCTTGCCGATCTCCTTGTTTTCGGTCATGGTCATGAAGGTGCCGTAGTCCACCTCCTGCACCGCGTGGCGGGCCACCAGGGGCACCAACAGAAAGTTGATCAGCAGCAGCACCACCAGGGCGATGCCATAGTAGTAAAATAGCGGTTTCCTCGGGGGTTTTACTTCTTTCATAGCGCATCCTCCTGCGTCGCCCGGAGCCGGGCCCCGGAAATTTTGAGATATGATAGCATGTCTTTTCCTGAAAATCAACAGAAAATTGTGAACAATGCGGCGTCAACGGACAAAGGCGGGGCCGCAGCCCCGCCTTTGTCCGTTAAGGCCATCAAAAGGTCTTGTTGACGTAGTCGTTGTACTTCTTCACGTCCATCTGGCCCTGATAGGTGTTCTGGAACCGCTTCACCGTCAGGCTGTTGAACTGGACGATCTGGCGGTATTTCAGGAAGCCCACCACCAGGGGCAGACCGCCGGACAGATAGCTGATGGGGGCCTGCCGCCACACGCCGTAGCCAAAGGCCGCCACCACCACCAGGGAGATGATGACCCCGGCGATCTCCTTCTTGGGGTGGAGCTTTTTCACCACGTCCTCCTTCACCACGCCCAGGTCGATCATGGTCTTGGCGAAGCGCTTCTGCACTGTGAACAGGCTGACGGCGTTGAGCACGCAGGGGGCCACCACGAAAAACGCAAACAGCGCAATGATGGCCTGGAAAATGAAAATCATCAATCCTTCGTTATCCAAAAATCTATCCTCCTATTATAATAATTAGTCCACAAATTTCACGGCCACGTCCTCCCGGGCGCTGGCATACAGCATGGTCAGGTAGATCACGTCGAAATCCACGATATCCCCCACCTGCGGGCAGGGGTGGCAGTCCTCCACGTCCAGGATGCAGTGGTCCGACGAGCCGCCCACCACCGTCATGCCCGGCGTCCGGGGCCGCAGCATCATCACATCTCCCACGTCGGCCCGGCCAATGCCTGCAATGGCCCGGCGGCGGATGCCCCGGTCCTCATAGGTGGGCCGGTTGCAGAAGCAGTCCACCACGATGGGCCCCACCGGATGGGTGGGCTTGTCCTTCACCTCCACGATCTGGGCCCGCAGGGTCATGCAGTCCATCCGCAGATAGTCCATGTCGTGGATACCCCAGTCCACCTGTAAATCCTTGGATACCAGGATGCCCTCGCCGATGCGCAGATGGTTGATGCCCTCCGGCATGGTGCCCCAGTGGACCAGAGTGAAGGAGCTGGTGGCCCCGCCGGACACGATCTCCAGCTTCCGGCCGATGGCATCCTCCACCCGCCGGGCGATATGTACCAGCTGGCCCAGATTCTCCGGCGTGGGCTGGATAGAGCCGTAGCACCCCAGGTTCACGCCCACGCCTGCTAGCTCCACATGGGGCAGGTCCCGCTCCACATGGACGCACACGTCCAGCATCTCGTCCTGGTCCCAGAAGCCCTCCCGCAGGTCCCCCAGGTCCGCCATGATCACGGCCTTGTGGACAGCTCCCTGCCGGGCGCAGGCCTCCTCCAGGGCGTCCAGCGTGGCCCGCTCGCTCTCCAGAGAATAGTCGCACCACCGGGCCACGTCCTCCAGCTCGCTTTCCATGGGGATCCGCAGCAGCATATACGGCCCCGGCACCCCGGCCCGGCGGCAGCGGACGATCTGCTCCAGGCGGCTGCTGGCCAGCTGGGTGGCCCCGCAGTCCCGGAACATACGGCCCACCTCCGGCAGGCCGCTGCACCCCTTGATGACGCCGCACACCTGGATGCCCTGGGCGGTGCAGCGGGAGATGACCTCCTCCATATTGTGCCGCAGACGGCTGCGGCTGATCTCCAGACGGGGGAACTGCCGGTTCATACGCGGGGACCTCGATTCCAATAGATAATGTAGGAATTATACCACGGATTTTCTTCCCTGACTACCGTTTTTTCGGAATTTCCCCGCCGCGTCAAAAATAGATGACCACGTCCGGGTGCTGCTGCAGCTCCCACCGCAGATCCTCCAGAAACAGGGCGGCCTCCTCCGGCAGCTGCACCGCCCGGGGGGCGATGAGATAGCTGATGCGGTCCGGAGGCGGCGCGGTAAAGCGGCAGATCTTGGCCCGGCCTGCCCGGCGCATGTGCTCGGCGGCAATGGAGGGGGCCGCCGCCCACACCCGGCGGGTAGGGGGCCATGCCTCTGCCAGCTGCACGGTGTCCGTGTTCAGCAGAGGCCGGGCGGCGGGGCCGAACCAATAGTCGTTCCACACCTGCACCTCCCGCCGATGGGACACGTTGATCTCCTGAGACATGTCCAGGTCCCGGGGGTCCACCAGCTCCGGATAGTCGCTGCCCTCGGAGCAGATCATGTAGAAGGACTCCCGGAACAGGGGCGTCACCTGAAGCTCCGGGTTGAAGCCCACGTCGTCCTCCACGATGGCCATATCCAGCTCCCGGCGGGTGACAGCCTCCTGGGCCTGCTGGCTGGACAGGGTCTCCACCCGCAGCGCCACCGGCAGATCCCGCTCCAGAAACCGCTTGTATACCGGCGGCAGCACATATTGGTTGGCGGTATACACCGCGCCGATGCGGAAATGGGTCCGGGCCTCGGCGGCGGCAATGCCGCGCATTTCGTCGGTGAGCTTCCGCCACCGCTGGGCCAGGGGCAGAAACCGGCTGCCCGCGTCCGTCAGCTCCAGCCGTCTCAGGCCCTTGCCCCGGACAAACAGCGGCGTTCCCACCTCGTCCTCCAGGGTCTGGAGCCGGGCGGACAGGGTGGGCTGGGTGATGTACAGCGCCTGGGCCGCGGCCGTCATGGACCCGCAGCGCAGCACCGTCAGAAAGGTCTCGATCTCCATATCCGTCATGGCGGGAGCCTCCTGAAAATTATAGATTCTTCTCTATATTATAAGGGAAAAGAACCGATTTTACAAATGCATTTTTTCGTGTTATCTTATCACTCGCCCAAGGGGTCCGCGCCGGACGCGGCGCGGGAAGTACAGCAGAAAGGAGTGTTCTCAAATGACGAAAACGAATCGCACCGGTATGGTAGTTGTGGCTGTGGCGGCCGCAGTATTGATGGCACTCACGCTGGTGAGCATGGCCACCGGTCACCTCTATTTTGTGACCAAGGCTATGGCGTTTGTGATGCCCGTCCTGGCTTTCGTAGAGCTGGACGTGCTGTGCAAGCTGCTGTAACCCTTCTTTCCTCATCGTCTTCCTTTTCCATTTCGCATTTACCCTCCAAGTTTTTCTCTCTTTAAAAGGGTCCTCCGCAGCTGCGGAGCGCCGCAAAATACCGCAGGGCTGCCGGGCCCTGCGGTATTTTGCATCTGCAAAGCCATGGTTCAATTATGAACAAATTGTAAACTTTGGATTTTCTCTTTCCTTAGAAGTTCTAATATGGTATATTAGGTATCATTTGCGCGGGCGGTTTTCGTGCAGCCCGCGGCACAGGGAGGTTTTCCGATGCGCGAATATATTCTCATGACCGACAGCTGCTGCGATCTGCCCGATCAGATGGCCCGGGAGCTTCAGCTGGAGGTGCTGCCCCTGACCATGCACATGGACGGGCAGGATTATCCCAACACCCTGGATGGCGCGGCCATCAGCAACGAGGAATTTTACCGGCGGATCCGGGCGGGCAAAATGGCTACCACCTCCGCCGTCAACGTGGGCCAGTTTGAGGATGCCATGTCTGCCGTTCTGGCCGGAGGCCGGGACATTCTGTGCATCTGCTTCTCCTCGGCCCTGTCCACCACCTATCAGTCCGCCTGCATCGCGGCGGAGAGCGTCCGGGCCAGGTACCCGGAGGGGCGCATCCGGGTCATCGACTCCCTCAGTGCCTCCCTGGGCCAGGGGCTTCTGATGTATCTGACGGCCCGGAAAAAGCTCCGGGAAGCTCCCACCATGGACGAGCTGGGCGACTGGGTGGAGGCCAACAAGCTGCACATCTGCCACTGGTTCACGGTGAACGACCTGAACTATCTGAAAAAGGGCGGCCGCGTCTCCGCCGCCACGGCCTTTGTGGGCACCATGCTGTCCATCAAGCCCATCATGCACACCTCCGACGAGGGAAAGCTGACGGTGGTGGGCAAGGCCCGGGGCCGCAAGAGCAGCCTGAACACCCTCATCGACACCGTGGGCCGCCTGGGCATCGACCTCCAGGAGCAGACCATGTTCATCTGCCAGGCGGACTGCCGGGCGGAGGCGGAGGCCGTGGCTGCGGAGCTCAAGCGCCGCTACGGCGTCAAAGAGGTGTACATCAACTACATCGGCCCCGTTATCGGCAGCCACACCGGCCCCGACACCATGGGCCTGTTCTTCGTGGGAACGGAGCGCTGACCATGAAGTGGCTGGAGCTGAAGATCGACGCCGCCCCTGCCGGGCTGGACCCGGTCAGCGCCCTGCTGGAGGACCTGGGCATCACCGGCCTGGTCATTGACGACGAGGGGGACTTCCGGGATTTCCTGGAGCATAACCGCGCCTATTGGGACTATGTGGACGACGCCCTGATGCAGGAGAAAAAGGGCCTGTGCCGCATTACCTTCTATCTGGAGGACAGCCCCGACGGATACAACACCCTGTCCCGGGTCCGCATGGCGCTGTCCCGGGTGAAGCAGGAGCACCCGGAATACGGCAGCCTGCTGCTGACCATGGAGAACATGGAGGACGCCGATTGGGAGAACAACTGGAAGCAGTTTTATAAGCCTATGGAGATCGGTGACCGGCTCATCGTCATTCCGGAGTGGGAGAGCGCCGGTGTGCCGGAGGGCCGGGTGGCCCTGCGGCTGAACCCGGGCCTCACCTTCGGCACCGGCAGCCATGCCACCACCCGCCTGTGTCTGACGGCCCTGGAAAAGCACGTCCGGGGCGGGGAAACGGTGCTGGATCTGGGCTGCGGCAGCGGCATTCTGTCCATTGCCGCCCTGCTGCTGGGAGCGGACCGGGCCGTGGCCTGCGACATTGACGAGAAGTGCATGGACGTGGCCTATGAAAATGCCGCCCTCAACGGGGTGGGCCGCGACCGCTACACCGTCCGCTGGGGCGACGTGGTAACGGACCGGGCCCTGCGCCGGGAGCTGGGCGGCCCCTATGACGTGGTGGTGGCCAACATCGTGGCCGACGTCATCAAGGCCCTGGCCTCCACCGTGCGCCCTCTGGTCCGGGAGGGGGGCATCTTCCTGTGCTCCGGCATCATCGACGACCGGGCGGAGGAGGTAGCCCAGTGCCTGCGGGACAACGGCTGGACCATTGCCGAGACCCGCAGCAGCGAGGGCTGGTTCTCGTACCTGTGCCGGTAAGGCAAAAACCGAAAAAAACCGCAAGGCAAAGCGCCTTGCGGTTTTTTGCAGATAGTCAATGAGCCTCGCAGAGTTCGCGGCCCGCAGGCCGCGAATAAAGTCTGATCCATTTTTCGCGGCGGCGTGTACGTCGCGAAAAATACTTTGCGCGGAGAGAGTGTGTCCGAATGGGCTTTTGGCCCATTCGGACGCGCGGTTCGGAGCGAAATTTCTTTTATGGAAAAATGGCCTTGCCATTTTTCCATAGGTTATGCCAAGAATCCCTTCAGGATGGTTTCCTCTGCCTCCTCCGGGGTCAGCCCCAGGGTCTCCAGCTTCAGCAGCTGGTCCCCGGCGATCTTGCCGATGGCGGCCTCGTGGATCAGCTGCGCGTCGGGACAGTTGGCGGTGATGGCCGGAACGGACTGGATGTGGGCGGCACCCATGATGATGGAGTCGCACTGCACGTGGCCGAAGCACTGGCTGTTGCCCACCATCACCGGGTGGAACACCTGGCGGGAGCTGTCCTGGGCCACGGACCGGGAGATCACCCGGCCCCGGGCGTTCTCGCCGTTGAGCTCGATGGTCATGTCGCTCTCCGCCGTCTGGTCCCCGTGGGTCAGCAGGCGCTCGGTGACCACCACCTCGCTGCCCGCCTCGCAGTAAAAACGGGTGTCCCGCAGGGTGGAGTCAATACCCCGGATCTGGATGGTGTCCATCTGCATGGTGGAGTTCTCCCCCAGATACACGATGGTCTGGGGATTCATAACGTTTTTGCCGGTTTCGCCCTGGGCGTCCTCGCCGTAGTGCTTCTCGGTGTAGTGGACCCGGCAGTTCTTCCCGATGTGGAAGGTGTGAACGCCGTCGTGGCGGCTCTCGTCGCAGCCGGAGTTGTGGATGCCGCACCCGGCCACGATGTTCACGTCGCAGTCGTCGGCCACATAGAAGTCGTTGTATACCATGTCGCTCATGCCCGTCTGGCTGATGATGACGGGGATGTGACAGGTCTCGCCCTTGGTGCCCGCCTGGAAGCGGATGTCAATGCCGGGCTTGCCGTCGGCCCGGGGATCGATGGCGATGTGCTCCGTGGACTGCCGGGCCTCGCAGCCCATGTCCTTGCGGATGTTGAACGCGCCCGCGGGCCTGCCGGTAAGGTCGGCGATCTTTTCCAGCAGCTTGGCGTCAATTTCGGTAATCATGAACGGGCCTCCTCTCTGTTCAGCACCGGGCAGCCGCCCAGGGTATCCGCCAGGATCAGCGGTAGGATCTCCTCCGTGGTGCCCCGGTGGGCGATGCGTCCCCCGGCGATCACGGCGATCTCGTCGGCCAGCTGGATGATCCGCTCCTGGTGGGAGATGATGATCATGGTGGCCTGATGCTCCCGGTGGATCTGCTCAAACGTCTCCGTCAGCCGTGCGAAGCTCCACAGGTCGATGCCCGCCTCCGGCTCGTCGAAGATCATCAGGCTGCCCCGGCGGGCCAGGACGGTGGCGATCTCAATGCGCTTGACCTCGCCGCCGGACAGGGACACATCCACCTCCCGGTCCAGATAGTCGTTGGCGCACAGGCCCACCTTGGTCAGATAGGCGCAGCACTGGTCCTTGGTGAGCTTTTCCTTCCCCGCCGCCAGCCGCAGCAGGTCGTGGACCGTGATGCCCTTGAACCGGGGCGGCTGCTGAAAGCCGTAGCTGATGCCCAGACGCGCCCGGTCGGTGATGGAAAGCGGGGTGACGTCCTGGCCGTTATACAGAATGCGGCCGGACGTGGGCTGGACAAGGCCCATGATGATCTTGGCCAGGGTGGTCTTGCCGCCGCCGTTGGGGCCGGTAAAGACCATCAGCCGCTGATCCGGAATGGTGATGCTGATGTCCCTGAGAATGTCCATCTCCCCCTCGGGGGTGGACACGCGATAGCAGATGTTTTGCAGCTCCAACATGGAACAGTTCCTCCTTTTGGGGAAAATCCCCTCTCAAAATGTTTATTTTAGCAGATTCTTCCGGAAAAAGCAATCCATAAGTGACCGTTTTCCTCCCTCTGTCATAGTATAACAGAAGAAGGAGGGAACCAAACATGGAACAGACTCCGCAGAACACCTTTGACTATGACAGCTGCCGCCGGGTGTGGCAGCGGGTATCCCCGGAGCTGGACCCGTATCCGGCGGGGGAGGGGAGCGCCGGCTGTCCGGCAGCCCCGGCCCCGGATCTGAAGCGCCTTCAGGAGCTCATCGAGGGGGAGCTGGGGGACCGGCGGGCCTATCTGTGCGCCGCCCGGTGCGCGCCCCATCCCGCCGCCCGGCGGACGCTCCAGCGGATGGCTGCCGACGAGGGGGTCCACGCCCGTCGGCTGCTGGCGGTGTACTATCTGGCCTGCGGCCAGTGCTACCGTCCGGCCCTGCCGTCGGGCCTGGCAGAGAGCCTGCCCTGGCGGGCCCTGCTGCGGCAGCGGTATCACGAGGAGGTCTGCGCCGCCCGGCAGTATGACCGGGCGGCACAAAGCGCCGGGGATGCCTGCCTGTCTCAGCTGTTCCGGGACCTGTCCCGGGACGAGACCCGCCACGCCCGGCAGCTGATGGCCCTGCTGGAGCAGAATATCCTTGCATTTTAGGAAAAACCCTGCTACAATGCAGAAAAAATCCGCAATTCGGCGGATAAACATACGATACAAGGAGGATGATCCCCATGAAAGAATCCATCACCCGGGCTGCGGCGCTGGCGGCGCTGCGGAAGTACAACCACGAGCCCTTTCACATCCAGCATGCCCTGACGGTGGAGGGCGTCATGCGCTGGTATGCTCAGCAGCTGGGCTATGGCGACGAGGCGGACTTCTGGGCCACCGTGGGCCTGCTGCACGATATCGACTTTGAGCAGTGGCCGGAGCAGCACTGTCAGAAGGCCCCGGAGCTGCTGCGGGAGGCGGGCTGCGGCGATGATCTCATCCGCGCCGTATGCAGCCATGGCTATGGCATCTGCTGCGACATCGAGCCCACCCACCAGATGGAGAAGGTCCTGTATGCCGCCGACGAGCTGACCGGCCTCATCGGGGCCGCGGCCCTGATGCGCCCCAGCAAAAGCTGCCAGGACATGGAGGTCAAGAGCCTGAAGAAGAAGTACAAGGACAAGAAGTTTGCCGCCGGGTGCTCCCGGGATGTGATCCAGCAGGGGGCCGATCGCCTGGGCTGGACCCTGGAGGAGCTGATGGAAAAGACCATCCTGGCCATGCGCAGCTGCGAGGATTCCGTAAACGCCGCCATGGAGACCCTGTAATACAGTCTCAGCCGCCGGAAATCCGGCGGCTGAGACTGTCAAAAAAGGGCGGTGCCCTTTTTTGACAAAAGAGTTTTCGCTCCGACCCGCGCGTTTTCACGCATAAAATGCGCGAAAACACACTCTCTCCGCGCAAAGTATTTTTCGCGACGTACACGCCGCCGCGAAAAATGGATCAAACCTTATTCGCGGCCTGCGGGCCGCGAACTCTGCGAGGCTATTTTGACAGACTGAGCCGCCGGAAATCCGGCGGCTGTGCTCTTTTTTGTTGACATTTTCCTTTTGGGCAGATACAATAATGTTTTAGGGAGAAATTCCGTGAAAACGCTGAAAATAAAGGACTGAGAGATATTATGGCAAAAGACCAGAGAAATGTGGAAGCCATCACCCCCATGGAGGTGGACTTCGCCAAGTGGTATACCGACATCTGCCTGAAGGCGGAGCTGGTGGACTATGCGTCCGTCAAGGGCTTCATGATCCTGCGCCCCTATGGCTACGCCATCTGGGAGAATATCCAGCGCATTATGGACGGCATGTTCAAAAAGGCCGGCCATGTCAACGTGGCCATGCCTGTTCTGATCCCCGAGAGCCTGCTGAAAAAGGAGGGCGAGCTGGTAGAGGGCTTCGCCCCGGAGGTGGCCTGGGTCACCATGGGCGGCAGCGAGAAGCTGGAGGAGCGTCTGGCCTTCCGCCCCACCTCCGAGACCATGTTCTGCGACCATTGGCACAACGTGCTGCAGAGCTACCGGGAGCTGCCCATGCTGTATAACCAGTGGTGCTCCGTCATCCGCTGGGAAAAGACCACCCGCCCCTTCCTGCGGTCCCGGGAGTTCTGGTGGCAGGAGGGCCATACCATCCATGAGACGGCGGAGGAGGCCATCGCAGAGACCGAGCAGCAGCTCAACTGCTATGCCGACTTCTGCCGGGATGCCCTGGCCATGCCCGTGGTCAAGGGCCGCAAAACCGACAAGGAAAAGTTCGCCGGCGCCGAGGCCACCTATACCATCGAGGCCATGATGAAGGACCGCAAGGCCCTGCAGTCCGGCACCAGCCACTACTTCGGCGACAAGTTCTCCCGTGCCTACGACGTGACCTTCACCGGCCGGGACAACAAGCTCCAGTACCCCTTCCAGACCTCCTGGGGCTCCACCACCCGCCTCATCGGTGCCTGCATCATGACCCATTCCGACAACAACGGCCTGGTGCTGCCGCCGGCCGTGGCCCCCGTGCAGGTGGTGGTGGTGCCCATCGCCCAGCACAAGCCTGGCGTTCTGGATGCCGCCAACGCGCTGAAATCCCGGCTGGAGGCCCTGGACCTGCGGGTGAAGCTGGACGACAGCGAGCAGTCCCCCGGCTGGAAGTTCGCCCAGTACGAGATGAAGGGCGTGCCCCTGCGGGTGGAGATCGGCCCCAAGGACATGGAGAAGCAGCAGTGCTGCATCGCCCGCCGCGACACCGGCGAAAAGACCTTCGTGCCGCTGAGCGATCTGGAGAGCGCCGTGCAGCAGCTGCTGCGGGACGTCCACGACAATCTGTACGCCATGGCCGAGAAGAACCTGGAGGACAACACCTTCGACCTGACCACCTGGGAGGAGGTCCGGGATATGGCCCAGGGCCGCGGCGGCTTTGCCCGCACCAAGTGGTGCGGCAGCCTGGAGTGCGAGCTGGCCATGAAGGAAAAGGCCGGCGTGTCCAGCCGCTGCATGCCTCTCAAGCAGTCCGGCACCGTGGGCAAATGCCCTGTCTGCGGCAAGGAGTGCGCCACCGATATCTACTGGGGCGTGGCGTATTGACACCCTCTGACCCTTTGGGCACGGTCCACAAAAACCGCGCAGAAATTTCGTGAAAAAAATAGAAAAAGTCCCTTGACAAAAGGGACTTTTTCTATTATCATATAACGGTACGCGTGCGACGGGTGGTATACACCCGGAGGCGTTTACACTGCGATGAACCGGGAGATTGCGGCCCATGGCCGGTAACTTCCGGGGAGTATGTCCGATCATCGGGCGGCTGAGAAGATTCTGCACGTCAGCGTAGATCGCTGCGCCAGAAGGGCACCGGCCGGATTCAGCCGGTGTTTCTTATGAGCCGGAATGATACGCACGGAACGGCGTATAAGAAAATTCTCGCCGTACGGCAGTTGGTCACGCAATCAAAAACCGTACGAAGTATTGGAGGAGCAAACCAAATGGCAAAAGAAATGATTCGCATTCGTCTGAAGGCCTATGACCACCAGGTCATCGACCAGAGCGCAGAGAAGATCGTGGAGACCGCCAAGCGCACCGGCGCCACCGTGTCCGGCCCCATCCCTCTGCCCACCAAGAAGGAGATCGTCACCATCCTGCGGGCTACCCACAAGTATAAGGACAGCCGCGAGCAGTTTGAGCGCCGCACCCACAAGCGCCTGATCGACATCACCAACTCCACCCCCAAGACCGTGGAGGCCCTGATGGCTCTGGATCTGCCCGCCGGTGTGGAGATCGAGATCAAGCTGTAACGCATCTCCCATTCAATCGCCCCAGCCGGGAGGAGCCCGGCAAAGCAAATTTGCTTGCTGCCCAGCCATCCGCTGACTTGCGTAAGGCGGATGGGGGTTACGTCGGCAGAGCAAGCGGTCCGACCCCAATGCGGACTGAATCTATGCCGACCAATAACCTTTAAGGAGGATCATACATGAAAGCAATCATCGGCAAGAAAGTTGGCATGTCTCAGATCTTCGACGAAAACGGCAAGGTGATCCCCGTCACCGTTATCGAGGCGGGTCCCTGCGTGGTCGTTCAGAAGAAGACTGCCGAAAAGGACGGCTACAACGCCGTTCAGCTGGGCTATGAGGACATTCCCGAGCGGAAGCTCACCAAGCCCGAAATGGGCCACCTGAACAAGGCTGGCGTGGCCCCCAAGAAGTACCTGCGCGAGTTCGACCTGGAGAACGCCGCTGAGCTCAACGCCGGCGACATCATCAAGGCCGACACCTTCAAGAAGGGCGACTTCGTAGACGTGACCGGCACCACCAAGGGCCACGGCTACCAGGGCGTCATCAAGCGCTGGGGCGCCCAGCGCACCCCCATGAGCCACGGCGGCGGCCCCGTCCATCGTCATGCCGGCTCCATGGGCTCCACCACCGATCCCTCCCGCATCTTCAAGGGCAAGATCGGTGCTGGCCAGATGGGCTGCGATCAGGTCACCATCCAGAACCTGGATGTGGTCAAGGTCGACCCCGAGCTGAACCTCATCGCTGTTCGCGGCGCTGTTCCCGGCCCCAAGGGCGGCCTGGTCCTCATCAAGACCACCGTCAAGGTCCACCGCGTCAAGAATGTCGAGTCCGGCATCAGCCACAACCCGCAGAAGGCTTCCGGCCGTAATCCCCAGAAGGCTTCCGCCCGTACTAAATAAGGAAAGGAGTGCTTGAAATGTCTACTATCAAAGTGTTGAACATGGCCGGCGCAGAAGTCGGCACTGTTGAACTGTGCGACAGCATCTTCGGCATCGAGCCCAACCAGGCCGTGGTGCACGAAGTGGTGAAGAACCACCTGGCCAACTGCAGACAGGGCACTCAGAGCGCTCTGACCCGTGCAGAGGTCTCCGGCGGCGGCAGAAAGCCCTGGCGTCAGAAGGGTACCGGTCACGCCCGCCAGGGCAGCACCCGTGCTCCCCAGTGGACCCACGGCGGCATCGTGTTTGCCCCCAAGCCCCGCAGCTATTCTTACGTCCTGAACAAGAAGGTCAAGAGACTGGCGATGAAGTCCGCTCTGTCCGCCAAGGCGGCTGCCGGCGAGATCATCGTCATCGACTCCATCAAGATGGACGCCATCAAGACCAAGGACTTCCGCGCGTTCCTGTCCGCCGTCAAGGCCGACGGCAAGTCTCTGGTGGTCACCCCCGCCAAGGACGAGACCGTTATCAAGAGCGCCCGCAATATCCCCGGCGTCGAGACCGCCATGGCCGGCCTCATCAATGTCTATGACATTCTGAAGGCCAAGTACCTGGTCCTCGACAAGGAAGCCCTTGCAGTAATCCAGGAGGTGTTTGCGTAATGGCTAACGTATACGACATCATCATCCGCCCCATCATCACCGAGCGCTCCATGGAAGCCACCGCTGATAAGAAGTACGTCTTTGAAGTGGCTCCCACCGCCGGCAAGATCGAGATCAAGAACGCCGTGGAGCAGATCTTCGGCGTGAAGGTGGCCAAGGTCAACACCATCAATTATGATGGCAAGACCAAGCGCGTCGGTGCCGGCCGCCCCGGCGCCCGCAAGAGCTGGAAGAAAGCCTATGTCCAGCTGACCCAGGATTCCAAGACCATCGAGTTCTTCGAGGGTATGGTATAAGAAAAGGAAGGAGTGTAAGAAATGTCTATCAAAACCTTTAAGCCGACCACCCCTTCCCGCCGTCACATGACTGTTTCCGGCTTCGACGGCATTGACAAGCACGCCAAGCCCGAAGCCAGCCTGACGGAAGTCCTGAAGAAGAACGCTGGTCGCAACAGCTACGGTCACATCACCGTCCGCCATCGCGGCGGCGGCGAGAAGCGGAAGTACCGCATCATCGACTTCAAGCGCGACAAGGTGGATATGGAAGCCACTGTCCTGCGTCTGGAGTACGATCCCAACCGCAGCGCCAACATCGCGCTGGTGCAGTATGAAGACGGCGAAAAGCGCTACATCATCGCTCCTGTGGGCCTGACCGCAGGCGACAAGGTGCTCTCCTCCGCCGCTGCCGATATCAAGCCCGGCAACTGCCTGCCCATCGCCAACATCCCTGTGGGTACCGTGATCCACAACGTGGAGATGCACCCCGGCAAGGGCGCCCAGCTGGTCCGCTCCGCCGGTGCCTATGCCCAGCTGATGGCCAAGGACGGCGACAACGCCCAGATCCGTATGCCCTCCGGCGAGGTCCGCATCATCCGCACCAACTGCACCGCCTGCATCGGTCAGGTGGGCAACCTGGAGCATGAGAACGTCCAGATCGGTAAGGCCGGCCGCAAGCGTCACATGGGCTGGCGTCCCACCGTTCGTGGTTCCGTCATGAACCCCTGCGACCACCCCCACGGCGGTGGTGAGGGCAAGTCCCCTGTGGGCCGCCCCGGTCCTGTCACCCCTTGGGGCAAGCCCGCCCTGGGTTACAAGACCCGCAAGACCAAGAACCGCACCGACAAGTTCATTGTCAAGCGTCGTAATGTGAAGTAAGGGAGGCAAAGAAATATGAGCAGATCTATTAAAAAAGGCCCGTATGTTGCCCCTGAGCTGCTGAAGCGGGTTGAAGAAATGAACAAGACCGGCGAGAAGAACGTGCTGAAGACCTGGAGCCGCAGCTCCACCATCTTCCCCGCCTTCGTCGGCCACACCATCGCAGTCCACGACGGCCGCCGTCATGTGCCTGTCTATATCCAGGAGGATATGGTCGGTCACAAGCTGGGTGAGTTCGCTCCCACCCGCACCTTCCGCGGCCACGCCAAGTCTAAGTAAGGAGGATGCACTGAACAATGGAAGCTAAAGCTTATTTGAGATATGTCCGCATCTCTCCCCGCAAGATCCAGATCGTCTGCGATCTGATCCGCGGCAAAGACGTGCAGACTGCCATGGCCATCCTGATGCAGACCCCCAAGGCTGCCTCCGAGCCCCTGATGAAGCTCCTCAAGAGCGCCTGCGCCAATGCGGAGAACAACTTCAGCATGGACTCCGAGAAGCTGGTGGTCACCCAGGTGTTCGCCACCCCCGGCCCCATCCTCAAGCGGATGATGCCCCGCGCTCAGGGCCGCGCCTATCGCATCAATAAGAGAACCTCTCATGTGACGCTGGCCGTCGCTGAGAAGAACTAAAGGGAGGAGACAGTTTTATGGGACAGAAAGTTAATCCCCACGGCTTCCGCGTGGGCGTCATCAAAGACTGGGATTCCCGTTGGTATGCCAGCAATGAGAAGGTGGGCGACCTGCTGGTCGAGGATCACAAGATCCGCGTCTACCTGAAGAAGCTCCTGTATGCTGCCGGTGTCTCCAAGATCGAGATCGAGCGCAGCAACGAGGTCGTCACCGTTTACCTGCATGTGGCCCGTCCCGGTGTGGTCATCGGCAAGGGCGGCGAGCAGATCGAGCAGTACCGCAAGGACGTTGAGAAGCTCATCGGCAAGACCGTGAAGCTGAACATCGTCGAGGTCCGCAACCCCGATATGGACGCGCAGCTGGTGGCCGAGAACATCGCCGCTCAGCTGGAGAAGCGTATTTCTCACCGCCGCGCCATGAAGAATGCCATGGGCCGCGCCATGCGCGCCGGCGCCAAGGGCATCAAGTGCAATTGCTCCGGCCGTCTGGGCGGACGCGAGATTGCCGGCTCCGAGCATTATCACGAGGGTACCATCCCCCTGCAGACCCTGCGCGCCGACATTGACTACGGCTTCGCTGAGGCTGCCACCACCTTCGGCCGTATCGGCGTGAAGGTCTGGATCTACAAGGGCGAGATCCTGTCCCAGGCCCTGCGGACCACCCCCCGCACCCTGGATACCAGCAAGCCCTATCAGGAGCGCCGTGAGCGCCGCGGACGCCGGGATGGCGACCGCCGTGGCGGTTTCCGCCGCGATGGCCAGAACGGTGGCTTCAACCGTGATCGCCGGGACGGCGGTCGTCCTCAGGGCGGCTTCCGCAAGCCCGCAGAAAAGAAAGAAGGAGGCGCTCAGTAATGCTTCTGCCCAAGAGAGTTAAGTACCGCAGAGTACACCGTGGCCGCCTCACCGGCAAGGCCATGAGAGGCAATAAGGTCACCTACGGTGAATATGGCCTCGTCGCTGTGGAGCCCGCATGGATCACCAGCAACCAGATCGAAGCAGCCCGTATCGCCATGACCCGCTACACCAAGCGCGGCGGTCAGGTCTGGATCAAGATCTTCCCCGATAAGCCCGTCACCGAGAAGCCGGCCGAGACCCGTATGGGCTCCGGTAAGGGCTCTCCCGAGTACTGGGTCGCAGTTGTTAAGCCCGGCCGTGTCATGTTTGAGATTGCCGGTGTTCCCGAAGAGGTCGCCCGCGAGGCCCTGCGTCTGGCCAGCCACAAGCTGCCCATCAAGACCAAGATCGTCAAGCGCGAGGATCTCGAAGCACAGGAAGTAGGTGAATGAGATGAAGGCAACTGAAGTACGTGCAATGAGCGTGGAGCAGCTCAACGAGAAGCTGACCTCCCTGAAGAAGGATCTGTTCTTCCTGCGTATGCAGCACGCCACCAATCAGCTGGACAATCCTCTCAAGATCGCTGAAACCAAGCGTGATATTGCCCGCGTCAAGACCGTTATCCGTGAAAAGGAGGAGAAGTAACATGGAAGAGAAGAGAATTTCCTCCCGCAAGGTTCGCGTCGGTAAGGTTGTTTCCGACAAGATGGACAAGACCGTCGTGGTCGCCATCGAGGACCGTGTCGCTCATCCTCTGTATAAGAAGATCGTTGGCCGCACCTATAAGCTGAAGGCCCACGACGAGGAGAACGCCTGCGGCGTAGGTGATATTGTCAAGGTGATGGAGACCCGCCCCCTGTCCAAGGACAAGCGCTGGCGCGTGGTCGAGATCGTCGAAAAGGCGAAGTAAGGAGGTAGCCGTAGTATGATTCAGCAAGAGTCTTATCTGAAGGTTGCCGATAATACCGGCGCCAAGGAGATCAAGTGCATCCGCGTCCTGGGCGGTTCCAAGCGCAAGTACGGCAACATCGGCGATGTGATCGTCGCCTCCGTGCGCAAGAGCACCCCCGGCGGTCAGGTGAAGAAGGGCGAGGTGGTCAAGGCCGTTATCGTCCGCAGCGCCAAGGGCGTCCGTCGTGCCGACGGCACCTATGTCCGCTTCGACGACAATGCCGCCGTCCTCATCAAGGACGACAAAAACCCCAGAGGTACCCGTATCTTTGGGCCCGTTGCTCGTGAGCTGCGCGACAAGGATTACATGAAGATCCTGTCCCTCGCTCCCGAAGTTATTTGATGGAGGGGCCAGAGAAATGAATAGTCTGAAGATCAAGAAGAATGACACCGTCGTCATCCTGTCCGGCAAGGACCGCGGCAAGCAGGGCAAGGTGCTGGGCACCGTCCCCAGCGAGGGCAAGGTCGTTGTGGAAGGCTGCAACATGGTCACCTGCCACATCAAGCCCCGCCGTCAGGGCGAGGAGGGCGGCATCGTCAAGCGCGAGGCCGCTATCTATGCCAGCAAGGTCCAGGTGGTCTGCCCCAAGTGCGGCAAGAACACCCGCGTGGGCTGCGAGCTGAAGGATGGCAAGAAAGTCCGCACCTGCAAGAAGTGCGGCGCAGAACTGTGAGAAAGGAGAGCGTAAAAAATGGCACGTCTGAAAGTTAAGTATACCGAAGAAGTGGCTCCCGCTCTCTTCAAGAAGTTCGGTTACAAGAGCACCATGCAGATCCCCAAGATCGAGAAGGTGGTCCTGAACGTCGGCTGCGGCGAGGCCCGCGAGAACCCCAAGGTTCTCGACGCCGTCGTCAGCCAGCTGTCTCAGATCACCGGCCAGAAGGCCATCATCACCATCGCCAAGAAGTCCGTGGCTAACTTCAAGCTGCGTGAGGGCATGCCCGTCGGCGCCAAGGTCACCCTGCGGGGCGACAAGATGTGGGAGTTCCTGGATCGTCTGTTCAACGTGGCTCTGCCCCGTGTCCGCGACTTCCGCGGCATCAGCGCCAACGCCTTCGACGGCCGCGGCAACTATGCCCTGGGCATCAAGGAGCAGCTGATCTTCCCCGAGATCGAGTATGACAAGATCGACAAGATCCGCGGCATGGACATCGTGATCTGCACCACCGCTCAGACCGATGAAGAAGCACGCGAGCTGCTGACCCTGGTCGGCGCTCCCTTTGAACGCTGATTAGGAGGAGAAACACCATGGCAAAGAAGTCTATGATCCTGAAGCAGCAGGCTCCCGCGAAGTTCTCCACCCGTAAGTACAACCGCTGCAAGCTGTGCGGCCGTCCCCACGCCTATCTGCGTGACTACGGCGTCTGCCGTGTCTGCTTCCGCACGCTGGCTTACAAGGGCGAGATTCCCGGCGTCCGCAAGGCTTCCTGGTAAAATTTTTCCGTTATACTTCGTTGGCTCGGCTCGGCGTACACAAAGTACGCCGTCGCCTCGCCGCCTCGTCTAACGAAAAAATTCAAGATTTTTCCGCCATACTTCGTTGGCCCGGCTCGGCGTACACAAAGTACGCCATCGCCTTGCCGCCTCGTCTGGCGAAAAAATCTCTCATCTGTTTCCGCCATACCTGGTCGAAGCGATACAGCTTCGCCTGGTCTGACGAAAAACAACTCGTTCCAACGGGGCCCGCGCCCCTTGGTATACAGGATGGCGAAAGGTCACTGGTAATTAAACATCGCCGGTCATCGGACGGTGCCTAAATTATCAGTGATACCTCGCTGCCTCAACAGGGATTTCCCTGTAACTCTAAATTAGGAGGAAACATTTATGCACATCACTGATCCTGTTGCTGATATGCTGACCCGTATCCGCAACGCCAACAACGCCAAGCATGAGACCGTTGACGTTCCTGCCTCCAACATGAAGAAGAGCATCGCTCAGATCCTGCTGGACGAGGGCTATATCAAGGCCTTCCAGGTCGTCGAAGACGGCACGCAGGGCGTGATCCGCATCACTCTGAAGTACAATGCCGGCAAGGAGAAGGTTATCTCCGGTCTGCGCCGCGTGTCCAAGCCCGGTCTGCGGGTGTATGTGGGCGCCGACGAGCTGCCCCGCGTTCTGCGCGGCCTGGGCATTGCCATCGTATCCACTTCTAAGGGCGTCATGACCGACAAGGCTGCTCGCGCAGCGCACGTCGGCGGCGAAGTCCTTGCGTTTGTTTGGTAAGGAGGGTATTGAACAATGTCTAGAATTGGTAGAATGCCCATTACCGTCCCCGCCGGTGTGGAAGTCACCATCGCGGAGAACAACGTCGTTACCGTCAAGGGCCCCAAGGGCACTCTGACGCAGGCCCTGCGCCCCGAGATGATCCTGGAGCAGGACGGCAGCGTCATCCACGTCAAGCGCCCCTCTGACGACAAGCTGCACTGCGCTCTGCACGGCATGACCCGCGCGCTGCTGCACAACATGATCGTCGGCGTCAGCGAAGGCTTCAAGAAGGAACTGGAGATCAACGGCGTCGGTTACCGCGCCTCCAAGGAAGGGAAGAACCTGGTCATGAACCTGGGCTATTCCCACCAGGTCATCGTTCCCGAGATCGACGGCATCACCATTGATGTTCCCTCTGCCAACAAGGTGGTCATTTCCGGCCCCGACAAGCAGAAGGTGGGCCAGTTCGCGGCGGAAGTCCGCGAGAAGCGTCCTCCCGAGCCTTATAAGGGCAAGGGCATCAAGTATGTCGACGAAGTCATCCGCCGCAAGGTCGGTAAGACCGGCGCCAAGAAGTAAGGAGGTGTGCCGTAATGATTAAAAGACCCAATACCAACGCTCAGCGTCAGAAGCGCCATAAGAGAGTCCGCGCCAAGGTGTTCGGCACTACCCAGCGTCCTCGTCTGAACGTGTTCCGCAGCGAAAAGAATATCTATGCCCAGATCATCGACGATGTGGCCGGCAACACCCTGGTCTCCGCTTCCTCCCTGGATAAGGAGATCGAGGGCAACGGCGGCAACAAGACCGCGGCCCGTGCCGTGGGCAAGCTGGTGGCTGAGCGCGCCAAGGCCAAGGGCATCGACACCGTGGTGTTCGATCGCGGCGGCTATCTGTACCACGGCCGTGTGGCCGAGCTGGCTGAAGGCGCCCGCGAGGGCGGCCTGGAATTCTGAGAGAGGAGGAACACTGACAAATGGCAAGATTTGAAAGAGAACCCAGCGAGTTCATCGAAAAAGTCGTCTGCACCAACCGTGTATCCAAGACGGTCAAGGGCGGCCGCGTCATGAAGTTCTCCGCTCTGATGGTCGTCGGCGACGGCAAGGGCAAGGTCGGCTTCGGCCTTGGCAAGGCCGCTGAGGTGCCCGAGGCGATCCGCAAGGGCATCGAGGACGCCAAGAAGAACATGATCACCATCTCCCTGTCCGGCAGCACCATTCCTCACGAGATCATCGGCGAGAAGGGTGCCGGCCGCGTGCTGATGAAGCCCGCCGCCCCCGGTACCGGCGTGATCGCTGGTGGTCCTGTGCGTATCATCATGGAAGCTGCCGGCGTGAAGGATATCCGTACCAAGTGCCTGCGCTCCAATACCGCTGTCAACGTTGTCGCCGCCACCTTCGAGGGCCTGAAGGCTCTGCGCACCCCGGAAGAGGTCGCCCGCACCCGCGGCAAGAGCGTCGACGAGATCGTGGGCTAAGGAGGCGTGAACAATGGCTAATCTGAACATCAAGCTCGTCAAGAGCCTCAACGGCAGACTGGAAAAGCACATTGCCACTGCCAAGTCCATGGGCCTGCGCAAGATCGGTGACACCACCGTTCAGCCCGACAATGCCCAGACCCGGGGCAAGATCGCCAAGATCGGCTATCTGCTCCAGGTCACCGAAGTAGAATAAGGAGGTGCGAGAGGATGAAACTCAACGAACTGTCTCCCGCCACTGGCTCCGTCAGGGAAGCTTACCGCAAGGGCCGCGGCGCCGGCTCCGGTAACGGCAAGACTGCCGGCCGCGGCCATAAGGGCCAGAAGGCACGCTCCGGCGGCGGTACCCGCATCGGGTTCGAAGGCGGCCAGATGCCTCTGACACGCCGTATCCCCAAGCGTGGCTTCAACAACATTTTTGCCAAACCCCTGGAGATCATCAACCTGACCGCTCTCAACAAGTTTGAGGACGGCGACATCGTCACCGCAGAGGCCCTGCTTGCCAAGGGAATCCTGAGCAAGTGTGAATACGGCTACAAGGTTCTGGGTAACGGCAATGTTACCAAGAAGGTGACCGTACAGGCCGCTGCTTTCTCCCAGTCTGCCAAAGACGCAATCGAGGCTGCTGGAGGAAAGGCAGAGGTGATCTAAGTTGATCCAGACCATTAAAAAGGCTTGGGGCATCCCCGAGCTGCGCAAGAAGATCATCTTCACCGCGCTGATTCTGCTGATCTTCCGCATTGGCAATGCCATTCCCGTTCCCTATGTGAACACCGGCCTGCTGGGCACCTACATGGACCAGCTGAGCACCACCGTGCTGAGCCTGTACAACGTCATGTCCGGCGGCGCCTTTGCCCAGGCCACCATCTTTGCCCTGGGCGTCCAGCCCTATATCAACAGCTCCATCATCATCCAGCTGCTGACCATCGCGATCCCCTCCCTGGGCCGTATGGCGCAGGAGGGCGGCGAGGAAGGCAAGAAGAAGATCCAGTCCATCACCCGCTACGCCACGGTGGCCATCGCCATCATTCAGGGTATCGGCTACTTCTTCCTGATGAAGAACTACGGCATCCTCAACAGCACGTCTGTGTGGGCCGCTCTGGTCATCACCGTTTCCTTCATCGCCGGCTCCTCCTTCGTGATGTGGATGGGCGAGCAGATCACCGAGTTCGGTATCGGCAACGGCATTTCCATTATCCTGTTTGCGGGCATCCTGTCCCGCGTTCCCACTATGGTGTCCCAGATGGTCGACGGCTTCCGGGCCGGCACCCTGAAGTGGTGGATGGCTCTGCTGGTCATCGTGGGCATCCTGCTGCTGATCGTGCTGATCACCTGGGTCAACGGTGCCGAGCGCCGCATCCCCGTGCAGTACGCCAAGCGTCAGGTTGGCCGCAAGATGTACGGCGGCCAGTCCTCCACCCTGCCCATGAAGGTGAACATGTCCGGCGTTCTGCCCATCATCTTCGCCCAGTCCATCGCCATGATCCCCTCCACCATCGCCGCTTTCTGCAAGCAGCCGAAGGAGGGCACCTTCTGGTATGGCTTCCTCAACGCCATCGACACCAAGTCCGTGCTGTACATGATCTTCTACTTCCTGATGATCATCGCTTTCAGCTACTTCTACGCCACCATCCAGTTCAACCCCGTGGAGATCTCCAACAACCTGAAGAAGAACGGCGGCTTCATTCCCGGCTTCCGTCCGGGCAACCCCACCGCTGCGTTCATTCAGAAGGTCCTCAATAAGGTCACGCTCTTCGGCGCTGTGTATCTGGGCATCGTGGCTATTCTGCCTCTGATCATTGGCAAGATCGTCAATGTCGCGGCTCTGTCCATCGGCGGCACCTCCGTCATCATCGTGGTCGGTGTGGCGCTGGAGACCGTCCAGGCTCTGGAGTCCCAGATGCTGATGCGTCAGTATAAGGGCTTCCTGGAATAATCGAGGTGTGCAATATGAAACTGATCCTTTTAGGCGCTCCGGGTGCCGGGAAGGGCACCCAGGCGGATATTCTCAAGAAAAAGCTCAACGTGCCTACCATTTCCACCGGCAACATCCTCCGCGCCGCCGTCAAAAACGGTACGCCCACCGGCCTTCGTGCCAAGGAGTACATGGACGCCGGCCGCCTGGTGCCCGATGAAGTCATCATCGGCATCATCCAGGAGCGTCTGCAGGAGTCCGACTGCGCCAACGGCTACATTCTGGACGGGGTGCCCCGCACCATCGCCCAGGCCGAGGCCATGGAGCAGGCCGGCATCAGCTTCGACGCCGTGGTGGCCATCGAGATCCCCGATGAAAAGATCGTGGCTCGTATGGGTGGCCGCCGTGTCTGCGAGAGCTGCGGCGCCAGCTACCACATCGTGAACATCCCCCCGAAAAAGGAGGGTGTGTGCGATGTGTGCGGCGGCAAGCTCGTGCAGCGCAAGGATGATGACCCCAACACGGTCCGGGACCGTTTGGCGGTTTATCATAAAGAGACAGAGCCCCTGAAGGGCTTCTACGAGGCCCGTGGGATTCTGAAAACTGTGGAGGACCAGCCCACCGTGGCTGGGACCACGCAGGCGATCCTGCGTGAATTGGGAGTGACCGAATGATCACGCTGAAATCCGCGCACGAGATCGAACTGATGCGCCGGGCGGGAAAGATTACCGCGGCTGCCCGTGCTGTGGCACGGGATATGGTAAAACCCGGCGTAACAACCCAACAAATTGACAAGGCAGTCCACAGGTTCATCACCGAGCAGGGGGCGATCCCGTCGTTCCTGCACTACAACGGCTACCCCGCCAGCGTATGCGTCTCCGTCAATGACGAGATCATCCACGGCATCCCCGGCAAACGGGTGCTGCAGGAGGGCGACATCGTCAGCGTGGACGTGGGCGCGTTCATCGGCGGCTTCCACGGCGACTGCGCCGGCACCTACCCCTGCGGCAAGGTGTCCGATGAGGCGCTGCGGCTGATCCGTGCCACCCAGCAGAGCTTCTTCGAGGGCATCAGGTACGCCCGTGAGGGCTATCGCCTGTCCGACATCTCCGCCGCCGTCCAGGCTTATGCGGAGAGTCAGGGCTACAGCATCGTCCGGGAGTATGTGGGTCACGGCATCGGGCGCAATATGCACGAGCCGCCGGAGGTGCCCAACTATGGCCGCCCCGGCCATGGCCCCCGGCTTCTGCGGGGCATGACCATCGCCGTGGAGCCCATGGTCAACGCCGGCTCTGCCGCCATCGTGCAGATGCCCGACGGATGGACCGTTCGCACAGCCGACGGCAAGTATGCCGCCCACTATGAGAACACCGTTCTCATCACCGCCGGGGACCCGGAGCTTCTGACGGACCCCGAGGGCTCTTTGGTGTGAGCGTATGGACATTGCCAGATCCAACATCGTAAAATCTATCGCCGGCAGGGACGCGGGAAGCCTCTTCTTCGTGCTTGCGACGGAGGGAGACTTCCTCCTGCTGGCGGACGGCAAACGCCGCCGCGTGGAAACCCCCAAACGCAAGCGCCGCAAGCATGTGGAGCTGGTGGAGGAGGGCAGCGGCCCCGTTGCCGACAAGATCAGAAGCAGCGAAAAAATCACAAATAGTGAGCTTCGTAAAGCCTTAGCCGCATTCAGCGGCGGTAATCAGGACCAGGAGGGATAACACTTGGCAAAATCCGACATGATCGAAGTTGAGGGAGTGGTGGTTGAATCACTGCCCAACACCACATTCCAAGTTGACATTGGAAATGGTCACACTATCTTAGCGCATATTTCCGGAAAGCTCAGAATGAATTTCATCAGGATTCTGCCCGGCGACAAGGTGACAGTGGAGATGTCGCCTTACGATCTGACCCGCGGCCGGATTACCTGGCGTAGTAAGTAGGAGGTTTATTGACATGAAAGTAAGACCGTCCGTGAAGCCCATGTGCGAAAAGTGCAAGATCATTCGCCGTAAAGGCCGTGTCATGGTCATTTGCGAGAATCCGAAGCACAAGCAGCGCCAGGGCTAAGACTTAATTGGAGGTTAAAAAGTATGGCACGTATTGCCGGTATTGACCTGCCCAAGGATAAGCGAATCGAAATCGGTTTGACCTATATCTACGGTATTGGCAGAAAGAGCGCCCAGGACATCCTGGCGCAGACTGGGATCAACCCCGACACCCGCGTCAAGGATCTGACCGAGGCCGACGAAGCCAAGCTTCGTGAAGCCATCGACCAGAGCTACGTGGTGGAAGGCGACCTGCGCCGTCAGGTTGCCCTGGATATCAAGCGGCTGACCGAGATCGGCTGCTACCGCGGCACCCGTCATCGCCGCGGCCTGCCCGTGCGCGGCCAGCGCAGCAAGACCAACGCCCGCACCCGCAAGGGCCCCAAAAAGACCATCGCCAACAAGAAGAAGTAAGGAGGGAAGATAGAATATGGCTAATCCTAAGACCGGTAAGAAGGTCATCCGCCGCCGCCGTGAGAAGAAGAACGTCGAAAAGGGCCAGGTCCATATCCGTTCTTCCTTCAACAACACCATGGTCACCGTGACCGATAGCCAGGGCAACGCACTGTCCTGGGCTTCCTCCGGCGGCCTGGGCTTCCGCGGCAGCAAGAAGTCCACCCCCTTCGCCGCACAGAGCGCCGCCGAGACCGCCGCCAAGGCCGCCATGGAGCATGGCCTGAAGACCGTTGAGGTTTTCGTCAAGGGTCCTGGCCAGGGTCGTGAGGCCGCCATCCGCGCCCTGCAGGCCGTGGGCCTGGAAGTGACCATGATCAAGGACGTCACTCCCATCCCCCACAATGGCTGCCGTCCCCCCAAGCGTCGGCGTGTGTAATCGGAACAAGGAGGATAAGTAAGATATGGCTAAGAATATGCAGCCTATTGCCAAGCGCTGCAAGGCGCTGGGCATTTCTCCTACCGTCATGGGTTACTCCAAGAAGGAGACCAAGCGCAACCCCGGCGGCCAGATGAGAAAGAAGAAGAGCGAGTATGCCATCCAGCTCAACGAGAAGCAGAAGGTGAAGTTCGTCTACGGTATCCTGGAGAAGCAGTTCCATATGTACTATGAGAAGGCTTCCCGTATGCCCGGCAAGACCGGCGAGAACCTGCTGACCCTGGTGGAGCGCCGCCTGGACAACGTGGTGTATCGTCTGGGCTTTGCCATGACCCGCCGCGAGGCCCGTCAGCTGGTGAACCACGCGCATTTCACCGTCAACGGCCAGAAGGTGAACATTCCTTCCTATCTGGTTCGCGTTGGCGATGTCATCGAGGTCCGCGAGAGCAGCCGCTCCTCCGTGGCCTTCAAGCGCCTGACCGGCGAGGATGCCCCGCTGGTCACCGTCCCCCAGTGGCTGGAGCGTGACAAGAACGCCCTGAAGGGCACCGTCACCAAGCTGCCCGCCCGCGAGGACATTGATATGCCCATCGAGGAACACCTCATCGTCGAGTTGTACTCCAAGTAATAGGGTCGAGACCCTCATAAAGCAAAGGAATCCAAGTAAGCGCGGACGTGTCCGCGCCGTAACGAGAATGAAGGAGGGTACTGCATGATCGAAATTGAGAAGCCCCAGATCGAGTGTATCGAAACGCCCGGCGATGCTTCCTATGGAAAATATGTGATCGAACCCCTGGAGCACGGTTACGGAACGACCCTGGGCAATGCGCTGCGGCGCATCATGCTCTCCTCTTTGCCCGGCACGGCGGCCACCAGCATCAAGATCGCCGGTGTGCAGCACGAGTTTTCCACCATCCCCGGTGTGAAAGAGGACGTGACCGAGATCGTTCTGAACGTGAAGAGTCTGCTGACCAAGCTGCACTGCGAAGGCACCAAGACCGTCTATATTGAGGCGACTGGTCCCTGCGAGGTGACGGCCGGCGACATCAAGAGCGACGGTGAAGTCGAGGTCCTGAACCCCGAGCTGCACCTGGCTACCCTGGATGTGGGTGCCACCCTGAGCATGGAAATCACCCTGAGCCACGGCCGCGGCTATGTGTCCGCCGACCGGAACAAGGCCCAGCGCCCCGGCGTCATCGGCGTGATCCCCATCGACTCCATCTATACCCCCGTGTATAAGGTGAATTACACGGTGGAAAACACCCGCGTCGGCAGCATGAGCGACTTCGACAAGCTGACGCTGGAGGTCTGGACGGATTCCACGATTTCCGCCCGCGACGCCGTATCCCTGGGCGCCAAGATCCTGTGCGATCACTTTGCCCTGTTCACCGATCTGTCCGATACCCTGGACGGCCGCCCCACCGTGGTGGAGAAGTCCGCGGATCCCCAGAGCACGGTGCTGGATATGACCATCGAAGAGCTGGACCTGTCCGTCCGCAGCTTTAACTGCCTCAAGCGCGCCAACATCAACACGGTGGCGGATCTGATCTCCAAAACCGAGGACGAGATGATGAAGGTGCGCAACCTGGGCCGCAAGTCCCTGGAGGAGGTCATCGGCAAGCTGGAGGCAATGGGCCTGTCCCTGGCCGACGAAGAGAACAACTAACGCGCCTCTGTGCGCATATCCTTACAAGGAGGAAACTGAAATGCCCGGAACTCGTAAGCTCGGTAAGACTACCGATCAGCGTATGGCGATGCTCCGTCAGCAGGTCACCGATTTCCTGGACAATGGCCGGATGGAGACCACCGTCACCCGCGCCAAGGAGATCAAGCCCCTGGCTGAAAAGATGATTACCCTGGGCAAGAAGGGTGATCTGGCTGCCTATCGTCAGGCGCTGAGCTTCATTACCAGAGAGACCGTCGCCCACAAGCTGTTCAAGGAGATCGCTCCTGAATATGCCGAGCGCAACGGCGGCTACACCCGCATCATCCGCACCGGCATCCGCCGCGGCGATGCTGCCGAGACCGCTATCATCGAACTGGTGAAGTAAAAAACCCCAAACCGCAAATGAGCTCTTTTGTATGGCACAGCCGCCATACAAAAGAGCTCATTTTTGCGCCTTCTTCGCCTCCATCCCCTTGACAGGGCGGATTATGTATGGTAGACTAAAAAACAGTTTACGATACATAACCCGAAAGGAGTTTTTTCCATGAATCCCATGACCCAACTGACCCGGCGGCCGGTGAAAGCGGCCTTTGGCGCTTTATTGCTGGCCCTGGCGGGGGTGATCTTGGCCCTGTCCGGGGGCCAGTTCTGGGCGGCGGCCCGGACCCGGGCCGGGGTGGAGGCGACCTACACCACCGTGGCGGTGGTCACCGGCGGGGACAAGCCGACGGGGGATTCTGACCCATCCCTCGCAAGTGCTTCCGCCGCATGGGAAGCGGCCCGGTTCCTGGAACAGCCGGAACAGCAGAACTGGAGTATCATCCGTTCCCGGCCCAGGGTGGGCCTGGTCAGCGGGTACAGCCCCGGCCTGAACCCGCTGCTGGATCTGTACAATTTCCGCAGCTACGATGGCGGCGAGACAATGGATTCCGCCCCGGACGCCCCCTATACATACTTCATCCTGGAGGTTCTGGCGGCAGAGGTCCAGGAGCGCCAAGACCCGCCCCAGGAGGGGGCGTCCTACTCCGAGTCCGTGTGGTCCATATCCGGGCAGGTGCTGGGCGTGTACGGCCTGCAGCAGGGGCTGCGGGACCCCACCGGATGGCAGACGGATATCCGATTCACCCAGTATTACAGCGATGGGGACGCCCCCATGCGGCCGGAGGCGGGGAAGCGATATCTGCTGCTGGCCTGCACCTATGACGACACGGAGTGGGAGGAGCGATGCGGGATCGCCACCGAAATTCTGTGGCAGACCAATGTCCAGCTAGACCCCTGGTCCCTGGACATTAAGAACAACCTGATCCGCTATGACCAGAGGACCCGCCAGGAGGAGCAGGTTTTGGACGAGACGCTTCAGGAGCTGCCCCCGGACGCCCCGGGTTATCGGGACCCTACCACCGGGGCGGAGGTGTTCAGCCTGTCCATGAACGCGGCGGACCACCTGCGCACCAATGTGGTCCGGTATTCCAGGATGATGGAAACCCTGGCCCCGGACGGGGATTCCGGCCTGTGGACGATGCAGACGGTGGACTATGGCCGCTATGACCTGCCGCCCATCCAGGAGCTTCCGGAGGGCGTCACCGCCCGAGAGATCATCGACAGCACGTCGGTCTGGCAGACGGCCCTGAAAGCACTGGACGTCACCAACCACAGCGCGCCGGTGCTGACGGTGGAAAAGTTAGAGGGCCTGGCGGAGTTTGCCAACGGGAACGCCATGGTCACCCAAGGCCGCAGCTTCTTCCAGCAGGAGTATGACTCCGGGGCGGCGGTGTGCCTGATTTCCGAGTCCCTGGCCCGGGAAAACGGCCTGAACGTGGGGGACGTTCTGCCGCTGTCCCTGTATGAGGACGACCCGGGGCTTCCTCCGATCTATGCCCGGGTTCAGGAGTCCTGCAATCCTCGGGCGTCTGTGTTCGTGACCCAGGAGGGCTTCCGGCAGGAGACGGAGTACACCATCATCGGTCTGTACCGCCAAAGCAGCGAGTGGGTGACCACCCCTACCAGCTTTACCCCCAACAGTGTGTTTGCGCCGGAGAAAAGCGTCACCTGCCGGACGGTAACCGGCAGCTGCGGCGTGTGGTCCAGCCTGATTCTGCAAAACGGTACCATTGACCGGATGGAGGCCCGGCTGGAGGAAAACGACCTGGGCGGCACGGTGACTTATTACGACCAGGGGTACAGCGACATTGTGGAGAGCCTGGACGGCTATACCCGGGTGTCCCGGACGGTGCTCTGGGTGGGGCTGGCCCTGTGGGTGGTGGTCCTGGCGGCCTACTGCGTGCTGTTCCCCCTGCAGGAGGGCAAAACTGCCCTGCGGATGTGGACCCTGGGCACGGTGAAGCGGGATATTACCGGGAGCATCTGGCTGTCCTCCGCCGCCGTGGCGGTTATCGGAACGGTGATCGCGCTGGCCGTCAGCATCCCGGGCATGTCCTGGGCCATCGGTAAATTACAGGAGCTGACCGGCTCGGAGCTCACCATGTCCGTGTCCCCGTGGCAGACGGCGGCCCTGTGCGCCGGGGCCCTGGCCATTGCACTGGCGGTGATTGCCCTGGTCAGCGTATCCACCGCACGGCGGGGCATCCGAAAGGCGGGATAACGAAAAAATAAGCGGCGGCCTGACCATTCTCTGGTCAGGCCGCCGCTCAGCTTGTCCAAAAAGCCTCGCAGAGTTTGCCACCCGCAGGCGGCAAAGCCTTTTTTGACAGTCTCAGCGGCGTCCGCCGCCGAAGCCGCCCTTGCCGCCGAAGCCGCCGCCCCGGCTGCCGCCGGAGGAGCGTCCACCGCCGCCAAAGCCGCCGCGATTTCCGAATCCGCCAGACCTGGAGCCGCCGCCGAAGCCGCCGCTGGAGGGCCGGGAATAATTCCCAGGCCGGGGGCCGCCGCCCATAGGACTGCCAGGCCGGGGACCGCTGGAGCGGGGAGGCCGGGGACCGCCGCCCATAGGACCGCCGGGACCCCGAGGGGGCCGGGGGGGCCGGGGGGGCCGGGGGGGCCGGGGGGGCCGGGGCGCCCGGGGCCGACGGCCCCAGAAAATGGGATAGTACACCGGCCCGCCCATCATAGCCGGACGCCGGCGATAGCGGTTGTAGCGCATACGGTCCAGCAGCGCCCATACCACGAATATGCACACGATCAGCAGCACCACACCGGCGATGCTGACGCCGGAGACACTGGCAGGCTCCTGCCAGGTCCGGTTCTGGTCCGGGGCCTGAGTGCTTGCGCTGCGGCCCAGGGTCTGGGCCAGGACCACGTCGGACTGGCGGAAGAAATCCACCGCTGCCTGGGAATAATCCCCGGCATAGTAGGGGGTGTCCAGGGCGGTTTTCAGCCGGGCCTGCTGGGTGTCGGTCATCAGGTCCGCCAGGTTGTCGCCGCAGGCCACATACCAGTCGCCGCCCTTGACCAGGAGCAGCAGCATATCGTTGGCTCCCAGGCCCCACTTGGCCCCCAGCTCCCGGGCATAGTCCTCGCTGGACCAGCCCCGGATATCGTCCACGGCGGCCACCGCCACCACGGCGTAATATTGCTCGTTCCAGGCGGTGTTATAGTCCTGGATGGTCTGCCGGGTCTCCTGGTCCAGCAGGCCCGCCTCGTCGCAGATCCAGTTGTAATAGGACACCTCCGGCGGGGCGGCGGGCTTTTTGCTGATGCCGTAAACGCCGGAGCCGATGATGGCCAGGATCAGCACCACCAGTGCAAAGCCTCGTTTTTGATAAAATTTCATGGTGACGGCACCAGTCCTTTCCAGGGAGATTGAGGGGAAACGGCCCGCAGGGGCCGGCGAATCAGGACCTTGCCTGCATCAGGGCGCATTCGGGCGGACAGAGACGTCCGCCCCTACAGAGGGGGGGAGAACGGCGCTCCGCCAAGGGGGGAGCGGGGCTTAGCCCCGGAGCTCCAGCAGCTTCTGCTTCAGCTCGCCCTCGATGCGGCCCAGCTCCTGCTCGGCGGCCTTGCGCTTCTCCGCGCCCTCCTTCTGGATGTTCATGACCTCATCCAGGGTGGAGATCAGCTGCTGGTTGGTGTGCTGGAGGGTCTCGATGTCCACGATGGAGCGTTCGGCCTCCTTGGCGGTGGCGATGGTGCCCATCTTCAGGGTGTCGGCATTCTTGCGCAGCAGCTGGTTGGTCATCTCGGTGACGGCGTTCTGGGCGGCAGTGGCCTGACGGCTGTGCTCCATGCCCAGGGCCAGCACCATCTGGCTCTTCCACAGGGGGATGGTGTTCACCAGGGAGGACTGGATCTTCTCAATCATCTGGGTGTCATTGTTTTGCAGGAGGCGGGTCTGGGGCCCCATCTGCACGGACACCATCCGGGTCAGCTCCAGGTCGTGGAGCTTCTTTTCAAAGCGGTTGCACAGGTTCACCAGGTCGTTGTATGCCTGGGCGTCCTCGGCAAGACCCGTCTGCTCCGCCTTCCTGCGCAGCTCCTCCAGCTCCGTGGACCGCACCTCCGCCAGCCGCTTCTTCCCGGCCAGAATGTACATGGTCAGTTCCTTGTAATACTTCAGGTTCAGCTCATACATCTGGTCAAACATGGCCACATCCTTCAGCAGGGTGATCTGGTGCTGCTCCAGAGACTGGGCGATTTTGTCCACGTTGGCCTCTACCTTGCCGTACTGGGCCTTCATGGTTTCCAGACGGTTGCCGGTTTTTTTGAACAGGCCCGCCAGGCCCTTCTTTTCCTCGTCCTGGCCGAAGCCCTTCAGCTCCACCACCAGCTGGCTCAGGTCCTTGCCGATCTCGCCCAGATCCTTGTTGCGGACGCTGTTCAGGGCATTTTCGGAGAAGCCTGCCACGCTTTTCTGGGCGGCGGCGCCATACTGGAGGATCATATTGGTGTCGCGGATGTCGATCTTGCGGGAGAATTCCTCCACGGCCTGCTTTTCCGCGTCAGTCAGCAGCTTGTCGTCCATCTCCACGGGCTCGATTTTCTTTTCCTCCTCCACCTGGGGGGCCTCCGGGGCTTCCGGAGTCAGGGTCAGAGTGGGCACTGCCTCGGCGGCAGCGGCGGTGGGGTCCAGGGTCAGCTGGGGGGTCATGTTATCGGTCATGGTTATCGTCCTTCCTTATATCATTAAAAATGTTAAAGCTCCAATTGAATGCCGCCGTCCTGGGGGCCGCTGTCGTCGGACGGGGCCTGGGTCCGGTGAATGGGGTCGTCGCTGAGGCCCTCCCGGGCCATCATGTTGTCCAGCACCGTGATATCCGTGGAGATATCCAGGGCCTGGTCGCCGAACAGGCTGTCCAGCTGCCGCTCGAAGGCAGTGACGATGGTGCCCATCATGCCCCGGACCCGCTCCATAGTGCCGGTGATGTTCTCGCCCTGGACCCCCTGATGACTCATGTCGTCATAGGCGCGCAGCAGCTTCAGGGTGGTGGGCAGGTAGTAGCTCATGAATTTGCGGATCTGGGGCAGCTGAGTGGGATCCTTCTGCACCTGCCGGAAGATCTTGCCGGATACCTGCTCCAGGCGGTCGATCTGGGCGCTGATGGCCGCATCCTGGATGCTGTCGTTCAGGCGGCGCATTTCGTCCAAAGCCTTCTGGCCCTCGGATACCATCTTGTCCAGCTCCGGATTGCCGGTGGTTTTCGGCTCCTCCGGCACCTCCTCCACAACATCCTTGCAGAACAGGCGGGCGATGCCGTACACCGCGGCGGAGGCCGCCAGCACGATGACGAAGTGGCCCACCCGATACAGGGGGAACAGCAGGGCATACAGCACCCATACAGCCGCCGCCGCATACAGCGGCGCAGCCGGCTTGTGAACAATTTTTTTCATCCCATCGCCTCCGAATTTGCGTTGAGACCATTATACCCCACAGGCCATTTTCGGTCAAGAAAAAAGCCTGTGGGGCGGGGAAAATCAGATGGCCACGGGAATTTTTCCGTCGAAGGGCAGGGGGTCGTACCCCTCCAGGCGGAAGCTGTCCCGGGTGAATTGGTAGAAGTCCGTAACGGCGGGGTCCACCACCAGCCGGGGGGCCGGACGGCCCTGCCGCCGCAGAAGCTCCTCCACCAGAGGGACATGGCGGTCGTAGATATGGGCATCGGCGATGACGTGGACCAGCTCCCCGGCCTCCAGGCCGGAGGCCCGGGCCATCATATGCACCAGCACGGCATACTGGGCCACGTTCCAGTTGTTGGCCGTCAGCATATCCTGGGACCGCTGGTTCAGAATGGCGTTCAGGGTCCGGCCCGACACGTTGAAGGTCACGGAATAGGCGCAGGGGTACAGGGCCATCTCGTGCAGGTCCTGGAAGTTATACAGATTGGTCATGATCCGCCGGGAGGCGGGGTTGTGGCGCAGGTCGTACAGCACCCGGTCCACCTGGTCAAACGCCCCCTCCGGGTATTGGTGCTTCACCCCCAGCTGATAGCCGTAGGCCTTGCCGATGGAGCCGTTTTCGTCGGCCCAGCTGTCCCAGATATGGCCCCGGAGGTCGTGGATGTTGTTGGACTTCTTCTGCCAGATCCACAGAAGCTCGTCGATGCAGGTTTTGAAATAGGTGCGGCGGATGGTGAGAATGGGAAACTCCTGCCGCAGGTCATAGCGGTTGATGATGCCGAATTTCTTCACCGTGTGGGCCGGAGTACCGTCCTCCCAGTGGGGGCGGACGTTCTGGTCTGTGTCCCACACCCCGTTTTCCAGGATGTCCCGGCAGTTCTGCTGAAATATTTCATCGGCGCGGCTCATAGGCGGCCCCTCCTTATACGTTTTGGGGTTATTGTACCATAACGGGGGGAGCATAGCAATAAAAATCCCGGCAGCAAGGCTGCCGGGATTCACTGGAAGCACCCCATATAGCTCAGGCCGGATCGGATTCATCCTTGAATTCAGATCGAAACAGCAGAAGCATGATCGCAGAATAGATGAGAAAGCAGACGTTCAGCCCAAGAACAGCGGGGATGGCCGGGAAGACGTTGTGAGACACGGTGGCATACATGGCTAAGGGATAGCTCAGCAGCGGGAAAAGAAGGCCGCAGTATCTGCGCCAGCGTAGCAGCCACCACGTGTTGCAGGTAAACACCAGCGCAACGAGAAAGTAGGTATTATTGAAGATAAGGGACAATGTGCAAAGCACAATGTTGATCAATTGAAGAAGCATACCCCGCCTGAACTGTTGGACGGTATACTTTTGCAGAGGACTCCACATAGGCAACCTCCTAGGAACGTGTGCCAACGCTCTTGTAAACGTTATAGCCATCCAGTGCCTGTGCATAGCAATTCTGATAGTAACTTTCACTCTTGTTATAACTCGTAGTCCTGGACCCGCTATCGATCTCTGCTCTTCTCGTACTAGAGGGTGAGGCATCTTCATATGCCTCGTATGAAACCGTTCTTATGGTCATGTTATAGGGATACTCGGAACTGTTAACATTAACATAACGTGAAAATATTGCTGTACAGGTATAACAATTCATCGATCCGGCTGCAATGGAAGCATACACACTTACAACGACGTTAAATGCAGTACAAATGGCTTGCACAATAGTATTTGTCACAATCAGTCCCAAAACAGAGGTAATCAGAGTTGACACAAATACTGCAGTCGACCAACTCTTATTCTGTGAAAAGCGCACTTCAAACCTCATGTCCTCATAAACCCGTACAGTATTTCCGTCCATGGTCGTACTATACCTTATGATGTCTTCAAAGGGCGATGTGCCAACGTACTTCACGAGTTGCGGATAAATATCTGCTCCCGCAGAACTGAATGGCTGAATGGAATTATGCATTTCAGATGGTGTGTTGCTGACGAAAATGATTTCCTCCGCTTGACTGATGTGATCTTCCGCATAAGCAATAATGTCCGTCCAAAATGCGGAACTAGATGGCTCAAAGGGCATTGGATAATCAGAAATATACCACTGGTACACTGTATCCGGATTATGAGAATACTTAATTGAAACTGTCATGGAATGGTGAGTATCATTTGTAATTATCGTCGCATCTCGGTCTTCGGATTGTAAAATGAACATATCACCATCTTCGGCCGCATAGAGACCGGGCAGTTCACTTTTGTTCGGAAGAGCCGAGGCAACAGTTGTAGAGGATAGTGAAAAGAGAAGTACGAAAATTAGGAAAATAGATAATCTTTTTTTCATATATAACCTCCATTTCAATTTCACGCGCAGAAGTAGTGAAAATATAAGTAAACGACAAATCCTCCTTTCTGCAATAATTATATAAAATATTATCGCATATATATTTGCTTTTGTCAATTACAAACATAATTAATCAAAAAAACAGTGCGATTTGCCAAATGCAGTTATTGCGTGTGCAGAGAAGCTAAACCCTGCCATAAGCAAAATCTGTTTGCTGCCGCGGAAAATAACTGGTATACTATATATGTATGACTATGTGAATCAGGAGGAAATGACTATGCAGTATGATGTGCTGATCGTGGGCGGAGGCCCCGGCGGAATCTACTCCGCCTATGAGCTGCTGGAGAAGCGGCCGGACCTGAAGATCGCCCTGTTTGAGGCGGGCCACGCCCTGGCCCGGCGGCACTGTCCCATTGACGGCGTGAAGGTGAAGTCCTGCGTCAAGTGCCCCACCTGCGCCATTATGAACGGCTTCGGCGGCGCCGGTGCCTTTTCCGACGGCAAATACAACATCACCAACCAGTTCGGCGGCACCCTGCACGAATACATCGGCAAAAAGCAGGCCCTGGAGCTGATGGAATATGTGGACGAAATCAACGTGGCAAACGGCGGCGAGGGGACCCACCTGTACTCCACCGGCGCAACCCCCATCAAGAAGCTGTGCCTGGAGAACGACCTGCACCTGCTGGACGCCTCCGTGCGCCACCTGGGCACGGATAAGAACCTGGTGGTGCTGGAGCACCTGTATAACCGGCTGAAGGACAGGATGGATATCTACTTCGACACGCCGGTGCAGTCCGTGGAGCGCACCGACGGCGGCTACCGGGTGGTGACGGACAAGGGCAGCTACGACGGCCGCTACTGCGTCATCTCCGTGGGCCGCAGCGGCAGCAAGTGGATGGAGCAGGTGTGCCGGGAGCTGGACATTGCCACTAAGTCCAACCGGGTGGACATCGGCGTGCGGGTGGAGCTGCCCTATGAGGTGTTCGCCCACCTGACCGACGAGCTGTATGAGAGCAAGATCGTGTACCGGACGGAGAAGTTCCAGGACCGGGTGCGGACCTTCTGCATGAACCCCAAGGGGGCGGTGGTCAACGAGAACACCAACGGCATCGTCACCGTCAACGGCCACAGCTATGAGGACCCGGCCATGCATACGGAGAATACCAACTTCGCCCTGCTGGTGGCCAAGCACTTCTCCGAGCCCTTCAAGGACTCCAACGGCTACGGCGAGAGCATTGCGCGGCTGTCCAATATGCTGGGCGGCGGCGTGATCATCCAGCGGTTCGGCGACCTGATCCGGGGCCAGCGGTCCACCCCCAAGCGCATTGAGGAGAGCTTCGTGACCCCCACCCTGTCCGCCACCCCCGGCGACCTAAGCCTGGTAATGCCCAAGCGCATCCTGGACGGCATCATCGAGATGATCTATGCCTTGGATAAGATCGCCCCGGGCACCGCCAACGACGACACCCTGCTCTACGGCGTGGAGGTGAAGTTCTATAACATGGAGGTGCAGCTGGACAACAACCTCCAGACCTGCCACCCGGGCCTGTTCGTCATCGGCGACGGCAGCGGCGTGACCCACTCTCTGTCCCACGCCAGTGCCAGCGGCGTGTATGTGGCCCGCTATATTGCGGAAAACGCGTGAAAATTGAATAAGTAATCGCACCCCCGGCGGAATCCCGCCGGGGGTGCGATTGCTTCTATATGTATTCTCTCAAAACAGGCCGGTGATGACGCCGTTTTCGTCCACGTCGATGTTCTCCGCCGCCGGGACCCGGGGCAGGCCGGGCATGGTCATAATGTCGCCGGTATAGGCCACGATGAAGCCGGCTCCGGCGCTGACCCGCAGACTGCGGACGGTGACGGTGAAGCCCGTGGGAGCTCCCAGCAGGGTGGGGTCGTCGGACAGAGAATACTGTGTCTTGGCCATGCACACCGGCAGGTCGCCGAAGCCCAGCTCCGTCAGGCGCTGGAGCTGCTTCTGGGCGGCGGGGGTCAGCACCGCCTGAGCGCCGCCGTATACCCGGCCCACAATGGCGTTGAGCTTATAGGCCAGGGAGGCGTTGTCGGGATAGGCAAAGGAGAAGGGGGCCAGCTGGGGCTGATCGCACAGGCGCACCACCTCCTGGGCCAGGGCACGTCCGCCCTCGCCGCCCTTGGCCCACACCTCAGACAGCACGGCATTGACTCCCAGGGCGCGGCATTTGTCCTCCACCAGGCGCAGCTCCGCCGCCGTATCCGTGGGAAAGGCGTTGATGGCCACCACGCAGGGCAGATGGAAGGTATTGCGGATGGTGTTCACATGGTGCAGCAGGTTGGGCAAGCCCTTTTCCAGGGCGGACAGGTCCTCCCGGCCCAGCTCCGCCTTGGGGACACCGCCGTGGTATTTCAGGGCCCGCACCGTGGCCACGATGACCACGGCGGAGGGCCGCAGGCCGGACAGGCGGCACTTGATGTCGAAAAACTTCTCCGCCCCCAGGTCGGCGGCAAAGCCCGCCTCGGTAACGGCATAGTCCCCCAATTTCAGGGCCATCCGGGTGGCGGTGACGCTGTTGCACCCGTGGGCGATGTTGGCAAAGGGCCCGCCGTGGATCAGGGCAGGGGAGTGCTCCAGGGTCTGGACCAGGTTGGGCTTCAGGGCGTCCTTCAGCAGGGCGGCCATGGCTCCCTCGGCTTTGAGATCGTGGGCGGTGACGGGACGGCCGTCGAAGGTATAGGCCACAATCATGCGGCCCAGCCGGGCCTTCAGGTCGGTGATGTCACTGGCCAGACACAGAACGGCCATGACCTCGCTGGCCACGGTGATGTCGAAGCCGTCCTCCCGGGGGACGCCCTGCATTTTGCCGCCCAGGCCGTCGATGACGTGGCGCAGCTGGCGGTCGTTCATGTCCACGCAGCGCTTCCAGACGATCTGCTTGACGTCGATGCCCAGGGCGTTGCCCTGCTGGATGTGGTTGTCCAGCAGAGCGGCCAGCAGGTTGTTGGCCGCGCCGATGGCGTGGAAATCGCCGGTGAAGTGAAGATTGATGTCCTCCATGGGGATCACCTGGGCATAGCCGCCTCCGGCGGCCCCGCCCTTCACGCCGAACACCGGCCCCAGGGACGGCTCCCGCAGGGCGGCCACGGCGTTTTTGCCGATTTTCCGCAGGCCGTCGGTAAGGCCCACGGTGGTGGTGGTTTTCCCCTCCCCGGCGGGGGTGGGGGTGATGGCGGTGACTAAGATGAGCTTGCCGTCGGGCCGGTGGGCCTGCTCCCGCAGCAGGCGGTAGTCGATCTTGGCCTTGCTGCGGCCGTACTGCTCCACATACTGGGGGTCGATGCCGCAGGAGGCGGCAATGTCGCCGATGGGCAGGGGCACGGCTTGCTGGGCGATTTGGATATCTGTCATGTATTGTCTCCCTTCTGTTCCCTATCCTGTCCCCGGATGGGGGACCCTATGGGAAGCATTATACGGCATCGGAGCGCAATTGTCACCAGGAAAATGGCCGGAAGGAAGAAAAAAGGAAGCGGACGAGGCTCTGCCCCGTCCGCTTTTATACCGTTATGCCTGCCGCAGAATTTCCTGGATCTCCGCCAGACCTGCGGCAAAATGGATGCCCTGCTGCCGGTCCGGGGAGGACAGGTCCTTTTCGATCATGTGCTCCAGCAGGGCCTTCAGATGGTCATAATACCCATTGAGGTTGTACAGGATGCAGGGAGCCTTCAGCTGCTTCAGGGACACCTGGGACATGACCTCGGCAATCTCCTCCAGGGTGCCGGTGCCGCCGGGGAAGGCGATGAAGGCGTCGCCCAGCTCGATCATTTTCGCCTTGCGCCGGGCCATGTCCTCCGTGACGATGAGCCGGGTCAGACCGTCGTACTGATAGCCTGCGTCCATGAAAAACTGCGGCTCCACACCGGTGACCTGGCCGCCGGCTTCCAGAACGCTCCGGGCCAGGCGGCCCATAAGACCGGTTTTGGACCCGCCGTAGACCAGGGCGTTGCCGCTGGTCCCGATCCACCGGCCCAGCTCACGGACGGCGCACTCCAGCGCCGGGTCGTTGCCCCGGTTGGCGCCAAGATAAACGGTGATGTGCATGTGCATGACTCCCTTCGATTTTTTCCCTTACTATACCAGGCTTTGCAGGGAAAGTCCAGGGAAACGCCTGCCAAAAAGGATTTTTGACAAGCTCAGCCCCTCCGGATTGGCCAGAGGGGCTGCTTTGGTGATGGCTTGTTATTCTCCGTAGCGGACGTGGAGCAGCTCATGGCAGCGCTCATGGCCGTACTCGTCCAGCAGGCGGGTGACAATGGGGTTCTTCTCCGCCCCCTTGAACATGGCGGTGGCGTCCGCCTCGTACAGACCCGCGCCGCGGCGCTTCTTCGCCGCCGTCAGGCCATAGGGCTGGCCCGCGCCGCCTACGCAGCCGCCCTGGCAGGTCATGACCTCTACCAGGTGATAAAACCGCTTTCCGGCCTCCACGTCGGCGATCAGCTCCTTGGCGTGGGACAGGCCGTTGACGATGGCGATGTGCAGCTCCTGGCCCTCCACGGTGAGGTTCACCTCACGGATGGCCCCGTCGCCCCGCAGGTCCGTGACCCGGATGGCCTGAAGGGCGTTGTTGCTCTTGTCCGGCAGACAGTACCGCACCACGGCCTCTGCCACGCCGCCGGTGACGCCGTAGATCACCGCCGCGCCGGAGCCCAGGCCGAAGGGCAGGTCCGGGGCCTCAGGCTCCAGCTCCGTCAGCTGAATACCGGCCTCCCGGATCATGTCCACCAGCTCCCGGGTGGTGATGACCAGATCCACGTCGGGCTGCCCGTCCCGGGTAAATTCCGCCCGGGCGGCCTCCATCTTCTTGGCGGTGCAGGGCATGATGGCCATGTGATACGTCCGCCGTCCGTCGGCGGCGTCCTTTGCCTGATACTTATCCCGCAGCACGGCGGCGAACATCTCCATAGGGGACTTGCAGGAGGAGATGTTGTGCAGATACTTGGGGTCGTTGAGCTCCAGATACTTCACCCAGGCGGGGCAGCAGCTGGTGAACATGGGGAAGGGACCGCCGGCCTTCAGCCGCTCCAGGAACTCCTGGGACTCGCTGATGGTGGTCATATCCGCGGCAAAGTCGGTGTCGTACACCTCCTCCACGCCCATGAGCTTCAGGGCCTTTACCAGCCGATCCATGACGTTTTCTCCGGCGGGCAGGCCGAACTCCTCGCCCAGGGCCACACGGACCGCCGGGGCGATCTGCACCACCACCCGGTTCCTGGGGTCGTGGAGGGCCTGCCAGGCCTGGCCGATCTGGTTTTTCACGGTGATGGCGCCGGTGGTGCACACGGCGGCGCACTGGCCGCAGCCCACGCACTTGGTCTGGTCCAGCTTCTTGTCAAAGGCGGGCATCACCTGCAGCTCGCTGCCCCGGTGGGCATAGTTCAGGATGCCCTGGCCCTGGAGCTCCTCGCAGACCCGGACGCAGTCGCCGCAGAGAATGCATTTGTTGGGGTCCCGGAAAATGGCCAGACTGGTGTTGTCCTGCTCATAGCGCTCCCGGGTGTCCGGGAACCGGACCCGGCTGACGCCGAAGCGCTGGGCCAGGGCCTGCAGGCGGCAGTTGCCGCTTTTGGCGCAGGTGGTGCAGCTGCAGTCGTGGGAGGCCAGCATCAGCTCCAGGATCATCCGCCGGTGCCGCAGCAGCCGGGCGGTGTTGGTGCGGATCTCCAGCCCGTCCTTGGGCTCCATGGAACAGGAGGCGTCGATCTTGCCGGTTTTCACGTTTTCCACGATGCACATGCGGCACGCGCCGTGGACCGACAGCTCGGAATAGTAGCAGAAGGTGGGCATGTCGATGCCCGCCTTGCGGATAACGGAGAGGACATTCTTCTCCCCGTCGAACGGCACCCGCTGGCCGTCTACGATCATGATTCCCTTGGCCATGGTCATACCTCCTCCTCAATGGCGTCGATAGCGCCGAAGGGGCAGGCTCCCCAGCAAGCGCCGCAGTGGATACACTTGGTGGTGTCGATGACGTGGGGCATGCGGATCTGGCCGGAAATGGCGTCCATGGGACAGTTCCGGGCGCACTTGCCGCAGCCCTTGCACAGCTCGGGGATGATCTCCAGATGGCGCTTGCGGCCATTGCAGATGGGACAGTGGTGGTCCACCACATGGGCCAGATACTCGTCCCGGAAATAGCGCAGGGTGCTCTGGACGGGCTTGCAGGCGCTCTGGCCCAGGCCGCACAGAGCCGTCTCGGTAATAGTGTTGGACAGATTCTCCAGCAGCTCCAGGTCCTCCATGGTGCCCTCGTTGCTGACGATGCGGTCCAGGATCTCCAGCATGCGCTTGGTGCCCTCCCGGCAGGGAACGCACTTGCCGCAGCTCTCGTTCTGGGTGAAGCTCATGAAGAAGCGGGCAGTCTCCACCATGCAGGTGTCCTCGTCCATGACCACCAGGCCGCCGGAGCCGATCATGGCCCCGATCTTCTTCAGAGAGTCGAAGTCCAGGGGCAGGTCCAGGTGCTCACTGCTGGCGCAGCAGCAGCCGCCGGAGGGGCCGCCGATCTGCACGGCCTTGAACTTCTTGCCGTCGGGGATGCCGCCGCCGATGTCAAAAATCACCTCCCGGACGGTGGTACCCATGGGCACCTCGATGAGGCCGGTGTTCACCACGTTGCCGGTCAGGGCGAAGGCCTTGGTGCCGGGGCTCTTCTCGGTGCCGATGTGCCGGTACCAGTCCACGCCGTTGCGGATGATCAGGGGGACGTTGGCGAAGGTCTCCACGTTGTTGAGCACCGTGGGCTTGCCCCACAGGCCGTGCTCAATGGTGCGGGGGGGCTTTACCCGGGGCATGCCGCGCTTGCCCTCGATGGAGGAGGTCAGGGCGCTGCCCTCGCCGCAGACAAAGGCGCCTGCGCCGCGGTTCACATGGAGGTGGAAATTGAAGCCGCTGCCCAGAATGTCGTCCCCCAGCAGGCCCAGCTCCTGGGCCTTTTCAATGGCGGTTTTCAGCCGGGACACCGCCAGGGGATACTCGGCCCGGACGTAGATATAGCCCTCGTCGCTGCCGGCGGCCAGGCCGGCGATCATCATGCCCTCCAGCACGGAGTGGGGATTGCCCTCCATAATGGAACGGTCCATGAACGCGCCGGGGTCGCCCTCGTCGCCGTTGCAGACGATGTACTTCTTGTCCGCCTGCTGCCGGCGGGCGCCATCCCACTTCTGCCCGGCGGGGAAGCCGCCGCCGCCCCGGCCCCGCAGGCCCGAGTCGATGATGTCCTGACAGATCTGCTCATCCGTCATCTCGAACAGGGCCCGCTCAAAGCCGGAGTAGCCGCCCTTGGCGATGTACTCCTCAATGTCCTGGGCGTCGCTGGTGCCGCAGTTCTCCAGCACCACCCGGTGCTGCTTTTTGTAGAAGGGGATGTCCTCCTGCCGGGGATAGGCCACCCCGTTCAGCCGGTACACCAGCCGGTCGATGATCTCCCCGCCCAGAACGGTCTTTTCCAGGATCTCGTGGCAGTCCTCGGGCTTCACATGGATGTACATGATGCCCATGGGCTCAATGTGGACCAGGGGGCCCATTTCGCAGAAGCCGTGGCACCCGCTCATCTTGATGTGCAGGCTCTTTTCCTCGTCGCTGTCGTGCTTCAGGCCGATATACACCGGCAGGCCACGGCTTTCACACTCGCTTTTCAGGTTTTCATAGATTTTCAGCGCGCCGCCGGCAATGCAGCCGGTGCCGGCGCAGATCAGCACGGAGGGGGTCTCCTTGCTGCGGCGCAGGGCCCGCTGGGCCTCGTTGCGCAGGTCGCAGAACGCGTCGCGGGTCAGTTTCATTGGGCGGCCTCCTCCTTCCGGATACGCTCCAGCAGCTCCAGGGCGCTGGTGGGGGTCATTTTGGCGTGGACCTCGCCGTCCACGGTCATCACCGGGGCCAGGCCGCACGCGCCCAGGCATGCCACCGTTTCCAGGGTGAACATGCCGTCGTCGCTGGTCTTACGCTTGCCGGACAGGCCCAGGTACTCGTATATGGCGTCGTAAATGGGGCCGGACTTCCGGACGTGACAGGCCGTACCGGCGCAGACCTTGATGATGTGCCTGCCCTTGGCCTCCAGGGAGAAGTTTTCATAGAAGGTGGCCACGCTGTATACCTTGGACACGCTGATGCCCAGGCGGTCGGCCACCAACGTCAGGTTGGCCTCGCTGAGATAGTTGTATGCCGCCTGGATATCCTGCAAAATGGCGATGAGGTTCTCCGTCTTGCAGCCATACTGCTCCACAATAGCGGCAGCCCGTTCGGTTTGGGGGTTCATTCCTTTCCTCCTCTTTGCTCTGTTGAAGATTTTCTATCGAACCAGTTTCGTTAAATGATTCATCTAATATTTTATCATACACAGAAAAAATTCGCAACAGGAAATTGTGAAAATTTTGATAAAGGATTTCCAGCTTCATACATAATAATTGAAACGAACGAAATACGGCAATTCCCGCAGGGAGCTTTCCTATCCGCCGAAGGCAGTGCGGGCTTGCCGGCTTCCCATCCATAGGAGACAGTGCCGGGACAAAAAGGGAGGGCGGACCGGGAAACCCCGTCCGCCCCCAAGTGAGGAGAAAAATGGTAAGAAAATAGCAATGGTATCAAATCAGCATGGCCAGAAGCCACACCGCGCCGATGACCGCGCCGCCCAGAAGGGCCGCCAGCCACGGGGACATGCGCAGCCGCCGCCGGGGCGGCGCGCCGTGGGACCGGGCATAGTCCTTGGCAATGCGGATGGCCTGGTCCACCACCTGCTGGGAGGTGACCCCGCCGCTGCCCACTGCCGCGTCATTGCGCACGATGAAAATTGCCTGCTCGAATATATGCGGGTCCGGGGAATCCACCACAATGACCCGGCGGGAAAGTCCTTTTACCAAGAGTTACGCCCTCCTCTGTTGCGATTTCGTCTGACAGGTTCAGTATGCCCGCCCATAGGGGGAATATACCCGCTAAACCGGCTTTTTTTCGCCGGAGGACAGGTGCAGTGCCAGCACGGCGCAGTCGTCCTCCAGGCCCTTGCGCCCCCGGGACTCCGCCAGGATCAGCGATACCAGAGCGTTGACGTCCCGGCCGCTCCAGCCTGCCAGCAGATTTTGCAGCCATTCGTCGTTTCCCGCGTCGGCAATGCCGTCGGACACCATGACGAAAAAGCTCCCGGCAGTCAGCTGGAGCCGGGTGCACTCCGGCGCGTCCCGGACGGCCTGGAGCCCGGCGGGCAGGGACTGCCCGGCATAGCGGCTGACGCTGCCGCCCCGCTTGCAGTAGGACGGGGCAGCTCCGTATTTATACAGGGCCGCCTGGCCGCTGGACCGCTGCAGGGCCAGCAGGTCGATGGTGGTGAAGCCTCCGCCGCTCTCTCCCCGCAGGGACAGGGCGGTGTTCAAGGTTTTCAGCGCCGGACCCGGCTCAATGCCCGCCTCCAGAAACTGCCGCAGCAGCCGGACGGTCATGGCGGCCTCCCGGTGGGCGGCCTCGCCGCTGCCCATGCCGTCGGACAGCAGCAGATACACGGCGCCGCCTACCTCGAAGGAATCCAGCTGATCGCCGCAGACATTCTGCCCCTCCCGGGGCCGCAGAGACGACGCCACCCGATAGCCCATGGCCTGGGCACTGGCGGGGACGGCGGGACCGGCACTGGCCAGCAGGTCCCCCAGCTGGGCATACTGCTCCCGGGCCTGGTCCCGGACCTCTGACAGCCGCCGGTGATACTGCTGCCGCAGCAGATAGGACCGCAGCTCCACGTTCACCGCCCCCACAAAATCCGACAAATGGACGCACCGGGAGGTGAAATACAGGGGAAAATCCCCGGCCTGGGCCTCTCCCCGCTGCAAAAGCCGGGGACAGGCGTCGTTAAAGGCGTTGTAGGTGGCGCTGTAATTCTGCCGCCAGCAGGTATCCCGCAGAATACACCGGCGGCACACCTGCTCCGCCGCCCGGTCAAACAACACAGAGGGATTTTCCGGCTTTTCCGGGGCGGTGCCCCGGAAAAAGCTGTCGTACAGATCCCGCAGGGCGGCGGCAGGCTTGGCGAAGCGGTCCTGCAGGGGCCGCTTTTCCGGCAGGGGCTCCTTTTTTTCCGCCGCCGGAGTCAGCCGGGGCAAGGGCAGAAGGGACAACATTCCGCCCGAGGCCAGCTCGATCACGCGATACAGCGGCTCCTCCATTCCCAGAAGCAGAACGCAGCCCGCGCCCACGGCGCAGAATGTCCCGATGCGCACCGGGACAGGGGCGGGACGGACCCGGGACAGGGCGGCGCAGGACAGGGACAGCACCGCCATAGGCGCAGGGTCCGGCGCATCCCCCAGAAGGCCCATACACAGCCCCACTGCCGCACCCCAGGCGGCTGCCCGGACCGGCTCCAGCTCCCGGACGCTGCGGATGAGCAGAGCGGCCGCCAGACACATGCCCGGCGACACGCCGCTCAGGCTTACCCGGCCTGCCGCCAGACACACGCCCGCCGCCAGCAGCAGGGGCAGACGGTCCCGGCGGCGCAGCAGCAGATCCGTGACCGCGGCGACCGCAGCCATGCAGAACACGCACAGGCCCCACAGCTGGGCCGGCCGGGCGATGAGATACGCCGACTGCACCAGAAGCAGCAGCGCCGCCGCCAGACCGGGCCGGAAGGCCCGGCGGGCAAACAGCCTGGTATCATAAAAGGCGATGCTGCCGGAAAAGATGAGAATGGCCGCCGCCAGCTGGCGCAGGCCTGCCTGAAACGGCAGAAACAAAAAGGCCCCCGCACCGCAGCCCAGCACGCAGCAAAGCCCCGGCAGGCCCGGGCCTGCCGCCGCCGTCAGAGCCAGGGGCAGCGGGGCGCACAGGCCGCCGAAGCTGCCTGCTGTCAGCAGGCACGTCAGGGCCGTCCGGCCCAGGGGGTCAAGCAGCCGCCGTTTCTCCCGGGGCAGAGGCAGAAATTTCATGGACAAGCCCTCCTTTTCCCCTATTGTAGCCGGGGACAGGGAGAAAACCTGTCGGGAAATAGCAGGGACGGCGTATTTTCAGGGCGGACTGGGCTATATGCAGTGAAATGTTAAAAATATGTTACGGAAATCGGCGGATTTGTTTAAAATATTCTTCTTGTTATTGGCGGTCAAATGGTATATAATCAACTATATTATGTCCTTATGCCGCTTTTCCTGCGGCAGCCTATAGAAAGGAAGTTAGCTATGATTAAGGTCCGAACCGATCAGGGCGAGATTACCATCAGCAGCGCGGTATTCACCACCATCACCGGCGCGGCAGCTACCAACTGCTTCGGCGTCAAGGGCATGGCCTACCGCAGTATGACCGACGGCCTGGTGCACCTGCTGCGGCGGGAAGCCATGAGCAAGGGCGTGAAGGTCACCTATAACGAGGACGGCACCGTTTCCATCGAGCTGCACATCGTTGTGGAAAACGGAGTCAATATTGCCACGGTCTGCCGCTCTATTATGAGCGAGGTCAAGTATGTGGTCACCAAAAATACCGGCGTGGAGGTCCGCGAGGTCAATGTGTGCGTGGACTCCGTTACCGTGTAAGCTGCCGGTCAAAGGAGAAACGAAAAGATGACAGATAGAATCAGCGGCAGCGCCTTCAAACAGATGATTACCTTCGGCGCTGCCTGTGTCACCCAGCAGAAGCAGGCCATCAACGATCTGAACGTGTTTCCGGTACCCGACGGCGATACCGGCACCAACATGAGCCTGACCATCCAGACCGCCGTCAACGAGCTGAAAAAGTCCGAGCCCGCCACAGTGGGAGAGGCCGCCAAAATCACCGCAGGCGCCCTGCTGCGGGGCGCCCGGGGAAACTCCGGCGTGATCCTCTCCCTGTTGTTCCGGGGCCTGTCCAAGTCCGTGAAGGGCCTGACCGACATGGACGGCGCACAGCTGGCCGCCGCCATGGCCGAGGGCGTCACCACCGCCTATGGCGCGGTGATGAAGCCCGCCGAGGGTACGGTGCTGACGGTGTCCCGTCTGGCCGCCGCCCGGGCGGTGGAGGCCGCTCAGGAAAACCCCAGCGCCGAATATGTGCTGGAGCAGGCCATTGCCGCCGGGTATGAGACGCTGGCCCAGACCATCGACATGAACCCGGTGCTGAAAAAGGCCGGTGTGGTGGACGCGGGAGGCAAGGGCTACCTCATCATTCTGGACGGCATGCTGCGGGCTCTGCGGGGCGAGGCTCTGCCCCAGGTGGAGGAGGACGGCGAAAAGGACCAGGACAAGGCGGATTTCGGCGCCCTGAGCCTGGAGGACATCACCTTCACATACGACACCGTGTTTATCGTCCGCAAGCGCGACGGCGTGGACACCGGCCCCTATCGGGCCTATCTGGACAGCATCGGCGACAGCCTGGTCATCGGCGAGGACGACGAGGCCTTCAAGGTCCATGTCCACACCGACACCCCGGGCGAGGCTCTGACGGAGGCTGCCAAGTACGGCACCCTGGAGCTGGCCAAGATCGAAAACATGCGCACCCAGGCGGAGGAGCTGGCAGCCGGCAAGAAGGCCCAGAGCACCGACGACCTGGACGCCATTGAGGAGGAGCTGGAGTCGGCGGAAAATGCCGTGGCCGCTCCGGAGAAGCGGTACGGCTTTCTGGCCGTGTGCGCCGGCGACGGGCTGGCCGCCACCTTCCGGGATCTGGGCGTGGACCGCATCGTATCCGGCGGGCAGACCATGAATCCCTCCACCCAGGCTATTTTGCAGGAGGTAAACCATACCCCCAGCGAGGTGGTGTTTGTGCTGCCCAACAACAAGAACATCATCATGGCTGCCCAGCAGTGCGTGGGTTTGACGGAAAAGCAGGTCATCGTGGTGCCCACCGCCACCGTGCCCCAGGGGATCTCCGCCATGATGGCGGTGGACCCGGAGGAGCCGGACCCTCAGGCCATCCTGGCGGCTATGACGGAGGCTGCCGCCAACGTCACCACCGCTCAGGTCACCTATGCCGCCCGGAACTCCGACTTCGACGGCTTCGCCATCAATGCCGGCGACTATCTGGCTCTGACGGACGGGAAGCTGTTCGGCACGGAGCGGGAGCTGGACGGGCTGCTGGATAAGCTGGCGGCCCTGGCCGCCGAAAAGGGCGCGGAGTTTATCACCGTGTTCTATGGCGACGGCATCAGCGAGGCCGACGCCCGGCACGCGGAGCAGCGATTTATAGACGCCTGCCCGGAGGCTGAGGTGTCCCTGCTGCCCGGCGGACAGCCTGTATATTACTATATTATCTCTATTGAATGATATATTGTGCATTTTGCGCATTTTTCAAAGGGGGGCCGACCAAGTCGGCCCCCCTTTTTTTCGCGTTTTGCGCAGGGGAGAGGCCCTTCGGAAAGCAGGGGCGTTCTCACCTCCGGATACCGGGGCGCATAGGATGATGGCGGAGAGGGAATCGTTCGCTCTCCTATCGTATCAGAGGAGGAACACACGGAAATGATGATACATCTCCTGCACGCCGCCTTTGTGTACCAGGCACCGGACGGGGAGGTGGAGGCCCTGCGGGACGTGTCCCTGGACGTGGAGGAGGGGGAGTTTTGCAGCATCGTGGGCCCCTCCGGCTGCGGCAAATCCACGCTGCTGTCCGCCCTGGCGGGGCTGGAGCCCCTGACCGGCGGAGAGATCGCCGTGGACGGCGAGACCGTCCGGGGCCCGTCGCCCCGGGTGGGCTTCATGCCCCAGCAGGATCAGCTGTTCCCCTGGCGGAGCATCTGGGACAATGTGACCCTGGGGCTGGCCGTCCGGGGGGAGAACACGCCGGAGAACCGGCAGCGGGTCCGGGGTCTGCTGGACCGGTACGGCCTGGCGGCCTTTGGGAATAAGCGGCCCGGGCAGCTGTCCGGCGGCATGCGCCAGCGGTGCGCCCTGATCCGGACCCTGGCCCCGGACCCCCGGATATTACTGCTGGATGAGCCGTTTTCCGCCCTGGATTATCAGACGCGGCTGTCGGTGTCGGCGGATATTTACCGGATCATCCGGCAGGAGGGGAAAACCGCCCTGCTGGTGACCCACGACATCAGCGAGGCCATCAGCATGTCGGACCGGGTGGCGGTGCTGACCCGGCGGCCAGCCAGGGTAAAGGCCGTTCACGATATGGGGCCGCTGCGGGGGCTGCCGCCTATGGAGCGGCGGGATACCCCGGAATTTCACACGTTTTTCAATGCCATATGGAAGGAGCTGGAGCTGCATGACGGATAAACCCTTGCCCCGGCGGGAGGCATGGCTGCTGGCCCGGCGGAAAAAACGCCGCCGGGTGCTGCTGTGGCAGGTGGGGCTGCTGCTGGCCCTGTTCGGCCTGTGGCAGCTGACCACGTCCACAGGACTGTCCGACGGCTTTCTGGTCAGCAGTCCCAGCCGCATGTGGAGCACGTTCTTATCCCTGTGCCGGGGCGGAGAGCTGCTGCGGCACATCGGCATCTCGTGCCTGGAGACGGTGGTGGGCTTTCTGGCCGGGACGCTGCTGGGCACCGCCGTGGCCATCTGCATGTGGTGGTGGGACGGGGTGGCCCGGGTGCTGAACCCGTATCTGGTGGTGCTCAACGCCCTGCCGAAAACGGCCCTGGGGCCGATTTTCATCGTATGGATGGGGGCGGGGATGGGGTCCATCATCGTGATGACCCTGGCCATCTCCCTGATCGTCACCATCCTCAGCATGTACCAGGGCTTTCTGGGAACCGACGGCGAAAAGCTGCGGCTCATGCGGTCCCTGGGGGCCACCCGGGGCCAGATTCTGTGGATGCTGGTGTTCCCCGCCAGCTTTCCCACCCTGTTCAACACCCTGAAGGTCAACGTGGGCCTGTCGTGGGTGGGGGTCATTATGGGGGAATTTCTCGTGTCCCGGGCGGGCCTGGGCTATCTCATCGTTTACGGCTCTCAGGTGTTCAACATGGACCTGGTGATGACCAGCGTGTTGATCCTGGCCGCGGCGGCGGTGGTGATGTACCGGCTGGTGCTGGGGGCCGAGAAGCTGCTGCAACATTATTGGGGGGTCAAAGCATGAAAAAAATCTGTATTGCAGGGTGTCTGTGCCTGGCGCTGCTTCTGCTGCTGCCGGGCTGCGCCGGGAAGCGGACGCTGACGTCCGTCCGGCTCAGCGAGGTCACCCACTCGGTGTTCTACGCGCCGCAGTATGTGGCCATGAGCCAGGGCTTCTTCCGGGAGGAGGGGCTGGACGTGGAGCTGACCAACGGCGGCGGCGCCGATAAGGTCATGACCGCCGTGGTGTCCGGCCAGGCGGATATGGGCCTGGCGGGCCCGGAGGCCGCCATCTATGTGATGAATCAGGGCAAGGAGGACCATCCCGTGATCTTTGCCCAGCTGACCAAGCGGGACGGCTCGTTCCTGGTGGGCCGGACGCCGGGGCCCTTCTCCTGGGACCAGGTCCGGGGCAAAACCATCATCGGCGGCCGGGCCGGTGGTGTGCCGGAGATGACGCTGGAATATGTGCTGCGGCAGAACGGCGTGGAGCCCCAGCGGGACGCCGTGGTGGACACCTCGGTGCAGTTCAACATGATGGCCGGGGCCTTTACCGGCGGCAACGGGGACTATGTGACCCTGTTTGAGCCCACCGCCACGGAGGTGGAGCAGGCCGGAAAGGGGTATATTCTGTGCTCTATCGGCCAGGAGAGCGGCGAGATCCCGTACACCGCGTATTTCGCCGCCCGCAGCTATGTGGACGCCAACCCGGAGACGGTCCAGGGCTTTGTCAATGCCATTGCCCGGGCCCAGCAGTGGGTGGCGGAGCACACGGACCGGCAGGTGGCCGAGGCCATCTGCGATCAGTTCCCGGACACGGACCTGGATATTCTGGAGCGTGTGTGCGCCCGGCACCGGGAGATCGATGCCTGGAACCGCACCCCGGTGATGGAGCGGCAGGCCCTGGAGCGGCTGGAGACCGTTATGACCCAGGCCGGGGAGCTGGCGGCGGACCAGTGGGTGGACTTCGACGGACTGGTGGATAACCGCTTCGCGCAGAAGGCGAATACCCAGTAATTCACAGGCTGTCAAAAATACCCGGCAGAGCAGCGCTCTGCCGGGTATTACCGTATAAATGCGGGCTTATTCGAAGCTCTCGGGGTAGAACATCAGCGCCTGGTCAAACTTGACGATGGAATCGTCGTCAATGGACCACTTGCCGTCGTCGGCTTTGCTGACGGCCATCTGGACGGTGACGGGCTCCAGGGTGTTCAGTCCGTTATTCAGGGCAATGCGGCAGCCGTTGTGGATGCCGGAGGCCCAGGCCGCCTCGTACTTGGCGTATTCCTCGTCGGTCATGGCGTTCAGCTGCTCATCGGTCACGTCGCCGTAGGCATTGACGAAGGTCATCAGGCCGGTATACAGTGCGCCGTTGACCTGCTTGGGGAAGTCCAGAGGGGTGACGGTGACATCCACCAGGAAGTGGGTGTCGTCCACCTGGCTCACTGCGCCCACGGTATACTCCGCCTGGGCATAGACCTGCTTCATGATGTCGGCGAAGCGGTCGGTCTGCGTGCCGTCCAGGTCGTTGACGTCAAAAACGTTCATGAAGGCCTGGGCCTGGAGAGTCATGTTCTCGTCATAGTAGGAGGCGCAGTCCTCCGCCGTACTGTTGACCAGCTTCAGATACGTCTCGTCACAGGCACCCTTGTACAGCAGGTCCATGTTGCCCTGGACCAGGGCGGGGGCGGCGGTTTCCCACAGCTTGGATTCCACCTTGTCTTGCAGGCTGCCGCAGGCCGTCAGCGCCAGCAGGGCGCACAGGGTCAGCATCAGCGCCGCCGCGCGTTTGAAATGTTTCATGGGGTCGCTCCTTTTCTCTCTCTTGATAGTTCTTTTATACCATAAATGGGAGAATAAGGCAAGGAAAGAATGAAATCCGGCGAACCGCACAAGAAAAACGGCGGCGGATAGGGAAAATTAAACAAGGGGCGGCCCTCTCAGTCACCTTCGGTGACAGCTCTCCCAGAGGGAGAGCCAAGCGGGAGGCCCTGCCGATGTCAGGGCCTCCCGAAATTTGCTTACAGCTTGTCGGCCACGGCATCCAGCCAGGAGCCCTGGAAGTCCTCGATGCGGCCCTGGTCCACCAGCTGGGCCAGCTCCGGGTCGATGGGCATCCTGGCCAGCAGGGGCAGACCGTATTCGTCGGCGGCCTGCTGGGTCTTGCCCTCGCCGAAGGGATAGAGCTTTTTGCCGCAGTCGGGACAGGTGATATAGCTCATGTTCTCCACCAGGCCCACAATGGGGATGTTCATCATCTGTGCCATCTTCACGGCCTTCTGCACCACCATGCTCACCAGCTCCTGGGGGCTGGCCACGATGATGACGCCGTCCACCGGCAGAGTCTGGAACACGTTCAGGGCCACGTCACCGGTTCCGGGAGGCATATCCACGAACATATAGTCCACGTCCTGCCACAGCACGTCGCCCCAGAACTGCTGGACCACGCCGCCGATGACGGGGCCGCGCCAGATGACGGGGTCAGTCTCGTGCTCCAGCAGCAGGTTCACGCTCATCAGCTGGATGCCGGTGCCGGTGATGACGGGGAGGATGGCGTCCTGGGTGGCGGCAGCCCGGCCATGGATACCGAAGGCCTTGGGGATGGAGGGGCCGGTGATATCGGCATCCAGCACCGCCACATTGTGGCCCCGGCGCTGCATGGTGACGGCCAGCTGGCTGGTGACCATGGACTTGCCGACGCCGCCCTTGCCGGACACCACGCCGTATACCTTGCCGACCCGGCAGCCCTCTCGCAGGGGCTTGATCTGGAAGGGGCTTTCACCCTGGCGCTCCGCGCAGTTTTCACCGCAGGAGCTGCAATCGTGGGTACAATCGCTCATAATGATTCTCCTTTATAATTATGTTGCAGAAATTACTTCTTGACGACGCCGTCCTTTTTCTGGCGCAGTACGTCGATGAGCTTGCCGTGGCGCCTGGAGCGCAGATTGGGGTGGGAGCGCAGCAGACGGCGCTCGAACATGTCTGCACCGCTGCGCAGCTGGGCCAGGCGCAGCATCCGCTCCTGCAGATACTCGTCGTTGGCCTTTTCCAGTCCGTTCATGAAGCGGTTGGTGAGCTCCTCCACCCTGGCGCCGTACAGCTGGGCCTTTTCGTCCAGGTGCTGGCGGATCTCCTGCTGGAGCTTGGCCAGCTTGTCCAGACGGTGGGACAGCTGGAAGGCGCTGCGGATGGACAGAACGTTGTCCATGATATACAGGCCGAACAGGAAGGAGGCAATGGGAACGGTGTACTGAGGCCCGATGCCCATGAGCCACCGCAGCAGCGGCGGATTCACCACATGGCACAGCAGCACGCAGCCCAGGCCGAAGAAAATGCAGTTGGTCAGGCAGATGCGTCCGTTGAGCTGGTACTTGCAGTGGGAATAGTCCCACCAGCGCATGTGGAAGATGGCCTCCATCATCCAGCTGGTGAAGTATTCCAGGGCAGTGGTCAGCGCCATGCCCGCGAGAAACGTCAGAATGGGGTTTTTCAGCCCGCCATTTAATACATATAACACCAAAAGCGCGCCGTGTCCATAGATGGGGCAGAGAAATCCGTTGAGAAATCCGCGTTTTTCACTGAGATGCTTGATGACGATGGAATGATAGATCATCTCGCCGATCCATCCGGCGGTGCTGTAGATGATCATCAGCAGAAAGCATACGCAGATATTCTCAAAGCTATTCAGGGGCAGAAACATGAAACACCTCAATTCAGGGATATAACGTGGGCACGGTCCCGGAGATAGTCGCCCTCCCGCCGGTGGCAGGTGAAAAGCAGGATCTGGCGGGTGCGGCTCTCCTCCAGCAGCCAGTCCAGGGCAGCTGCCATGCGGGTATCGTCGAAATTGGCCAGGGCATCGTCCAGGATCAGGGGTACGGCCTTATCCTGGGGCAGCACCATCCGGCAGATGGCCAGACGCGCCGCCAGGTACAGCTGGTCTCCGGCTCCCTGGCTCAGCAGGGCCAGAGCGCGGGGAACGGCGTCTCCGGCGGGCTGGGCGCTGAGGGACAGGCTCCGGTCCAGCAGCACCTTGTCGTAGCGTCCGGCGGTGAGGGCGGAGAAGATGCGGGCCGTTTCCACGCCCAGGGCGGGGGAAAACCGGGTTTGCAGGACGGTGTTGGCCTGGGTCAGGGCCTCCATAGCCAGGGCGATGGCGTCGTACTCCGCCTGGAGGGTATCCAGCCGGGCGCGGCACTGGTCCTGTTGGGCCTGAAGGCTCTCCCGGCTGTCCATGGACCGCAGCTGTCCGGTGAGGCCATCCACCCGGGAGCGGGCGGCTTGCAGCAGGTCCCGGGCCTGGGGCAGGGCGGCGTCCACCTGTTCCCGGGACAGAACAGGACGGGGCAGCGTTTCCTCCGGGTCCGGCAGCGGCGGCTGGGGCAGGTGCCGGGTCAGCAGTTCGCAGCGAAGCCGGGCATCCCGGAGGCCGGCAGCGGCACGGTCCAGCGCGTCTCGCTGGCGGAGGGCGTCGGTGAGGACAGCCCGGATGCCGTCGGCTCCGCCGGTTTCGGGACGGAACCGCTGGACCTGGGCCAGCAGGGTCACCAGCTGCTGCTGGAGCTGCAGGGCCAGACCGTTGGCGGCGGCGGTGGCCTGACGGGACTGCTCCTGCGCCTGCCGTGCGGCGGCTCGCAGCTCCAGATAGGCGGCGGTCTGCCGCTCCAACGCTGTCCGCTGGGCCCGGACCGTCTGCTGACGGGCGGCGATGCGGCGGCGGGATACCATATAATATAGGAACAAGCCTGCGGCAGCAGCCGCTCCGCATACGGCGGCAATGAACCGCGCAGGGGCGGCCAGCAAAGCGAAGGCAGCGGCTGCGGCACACAGCAGCACCGCGGCGGAGATGGGCAGAACGGGGCCGGGCATGGTGGGCGGGGTCATGGCCTCTGCCTGCTGGCGCAGCTGAGTCTCCTCAGCGGGATACAGAGGGTGGGCGGCCCAGGCGTCCTGGGCGGTCTGTGCCTCCGATTGACGCTGCTGGGCGGTGCGCCGGGCCTGAGTCAAGGTATCCCGGGAGCGGTCCAGCAGGTCCAGCTGGGCCTGCATCCGGGCCAGAGCATCCCGGTCCGGCAGGTCGCCGCTGAGCTGCTCCAGGGCTGTCAGCTGCTGCTGGCGGGCGGACAGGTCCTCCTGGGCCTCCCGCCACTGACGCAGGGCCTCCTGCTTTTCCAGGGCGTTCCATTGTGCCTGGCGCTGCTCCAGCTCCTCCAGGCGGGCCTGTGCCTGACGCAGCTGCGCCCGGGCATCCTCCAGCTGGGCGGCCAACTCCTCCTGACGGCGCAGGGCGTCGTCCATCCGGAGAAGCTCCTGCTCCAGGGCGGGGATCAGGCCGGTTTTGTTGTGGCGGCGGCGGTTCAGCTGTTTTTTCAGCCGATCATAGCTTTCGGAATAGGATACATCCTCCTGACCCGTGGACAGCAGGGAGGTGATGCGGCGTTCCAGCTCCGGGTCCTGGGTCACGGCCAGAGCGCTTTGCCCGATGAAGGCGCTGCGCTGGAATACCTCCCGGGGGACGCCCAGCAGGGTTTCGCCCAGGTTCTGACCGGTGATATCGGGCACCGGCTGGGAGGTGCCGGTATAGGTGCAGGAGAAGCCACCCATGGGGGCGCCGACGCGGCGGGTGCCGCGCAGGACGGTCCACAGCTGACCGCCGGCGTCCAGGTCCATGCGGCCCTGCATGGCTTCGCCCGTCCAGGGGGCATAGCGGTTCTTGTCTGCCAGGGGACCGCTCTGACGGGTGGGCAGGCCATACAGCATGGTGCGCAGAAAGCTGCACCAGGTGGACTTGCCGGATTCGTTGGGGGCGCAGATCACGTTGAGCCCCGGCTCCAGCCGGAGTGTGTCGCCCCGCAGCCGCCCATAGGCGGCCTGCATATCGAGAATGCGCAAGAGGAGAGTCCTCCTTTATATAAGGTCATATCATAGTATAACATACGGCGGCCATTTTGTCACCTGATGGGAGACATTCAAAAAATTTAGGTTTTTTTGAAAAAGGGGTTGACATTTCCTGCCAGGTCTGGTATCCTATCAAAGCTGTGTGTGACGCGGCGTTGAGGCTTCCAAAAAACCTTAAAAAAGTTCAAAAAAGTCTTGACAAAGCGGATGATCCGCGGTATAATAAATCTGTTCCGCAGGCTGCGGAGCGTGTATCTTGTAAATTAAACAATGAACGAACAAAGCACCAGACGGGAGCA